>Ga0206126_10002925_pt1 | contig 17842 bp, 20 predicted proteins | sample Helgoland_Spring_5_FD_148621 | JGI IMG/M metagenome (GOLD analysis project Ga0206126, IMG submission 148621) | Pelagic subsurface seawater microbial communities from Kabeltonne, Helgoland, North Sea - Helgoland_Spring_Bloom_20160412_1 | ecosystem: Environmental > Aquatic > Marine > Epipelagic ...
TTACATCTGCCATTTCCCAGTGTTTCATATTCTTACCTTTAGCAGACAATCTAAAGGTTTGTTTACCGTCAAGATATCTGTGTACCGTAGACAACATTTGGCCTGACTCGACTGGCATTTTAACAGCGTGTTTATCACAATGCATCTCAGCAGCAATAACGGGATCTTTATGTAAGTAAAATGTATTCATTCTATTTCCTGTGCCTCAATGTATAAACCTTTTAGTAGTTTGTTAAGTTTTGGTTTGTCTAACACCACACTGTCAATTTCACCGACATACTTTTCTAGTAATGACATTGTATCTTCAACCTTATCTAGTTCTTCATCTGCAATAGAGTTTGGGTCAAGGTCACTAAAGTCCTCAACGATCTTCAATTCAAAGAAGTTCCCTTCATTATAACACAGTTCTACGAATCTGTCAAAGGTATAGAAGTCAGTTTTATTTACTACAAATATTTTTACATAAGTATTCTCAAACTCAGTCAAGTCCATACTTAGCATATCATCCTTACTATCATCATAAAATATTTTCTTAAATAGTTTATTTGGATTCTGATGAAACTCAAACTCACGGGTGTCAGTATCATAGATATGAAAACCTTTGGAAGTGTTGTAGTCATTCCAAGTTATCTCATAAGGTGCACCCAGATAACGAATGTGACCGTCATCTTGTTGCCCGTGATAATGACCAGAGAATACTCTTTCGTATCGTTTGAATAAGTCTCTATCTAGTCCGTGGTCACAAAGAAGTCCTGGCATCACTTCGTTACCGTTGATCTCTAGATGACCCATAGCAACATCTGCTGGTGCCTGAGCAATAATGTCTACTGACTCAGCATAATGTGCAGGTGCAATCCAAGGTATGAATAGAATGTCAGCACCACCGATGTTTGCTACTTGTGGTACATCTTGATACAATTCAATGTTACTGTATTCACCACAAGTCAATGAGATAGAATTTACCTCATTGTTGTTCTTGTAGTAACAGTCGTGATTGCCAACCAGCATATGAACATTATAGTTCCGTGCCGGTTCAAAGAACATCTCTTTAGCTAATTTAAGAGAGTTATAATTAGCATACTTCCTCCGATCAAACACATCACCCAGATGAAGGATCGTTGTAACTCCTTCCCTTTCAAGTATTGGGAAAAAAGTTTCTTCGTAGAACTTTCGTTGGAACTGTGCAAAGGAAACATTATCGTTCTTGCCGCCATAGTGCGTATCTGTGATTATTGCTACTTTCATATTTGTTAATCATTATTAAATGTGTATTTGTCTAGCATCTCTACAAACGCCTGTTGATAATCTCTTTCATCATCGTGTGCCTGAACAGAGATACGGTGTTCAATGTTAGTTTCTCTCAACATCTTCTCTTTGATGGACTGCTGTTTCTTTTCTTTTGTAATGCGTCTAATAAAAGCATAGTAGATAATCTGAGTAAAGTAAGCAAAGGGGTTCTTTGATTTCTCTGGGTCAAACTTATCTATGTATTGTAAACAGTTTTCAATACCGTCACTAATCATTTCTTCACGATAGGTGTAGTTGATAAAGTTTGGACGATATGATAAGTGATTAGCAATCTTTAGAATACATTCACCTAGATAGTTACTGATCTGAGGAGTAGGAGCGCCTGCTTCTTCTGACTCTTTGATTAGTTCTTTTCTCTGTATGATTGCTTCTAGAAACTCTTTATTATTAACGTAGTGTATTGGTTTCTTTTTCTCACGGGCCATCTTGTGTCCTCCTATGACACATAATCCCCAAACAATCCAATGATTACTTCAACAGCATCTTCTAATTTGTTTAGACGCCAAGCAGCATTGCATTTGATTAGGGGATGATCTAACAACTGGTTATCATCTGAAACAACTATCAAAGGTTTATTCAGACCAATAGTCCAACCGATCTCTATTAGTGTTCCAATAGAAGGTCGTCTATCGTTATATACTTTTGGAAGGTATGCCAACACCAAATCACTGGACATTGTATCAAGCCAGTTCTTTGCGTTGATTGATCGTGGGTCACTCCACAACTTATCAACTGCACCCGGTTCATCATACTTCATACCCGGTTGCACTGGTTCACATCGTAGAGGTGAGATACCAATAATGTTTCCGTTAGATGCCTCACTGAGGTCATATGATACAGCATCTCTCCAAGCTGTTCCTTCTTGTTTGTTTAGTCCTGCGATTGGTCCCGCAAGATAGATTACCTTCTTCATTTCTAAATGCCTTTTTTGTTTCGACATCTATAATAGTAACATAATTATGGTATGTTGTCAAGACCTATAGTGTTCCAATCAATATCATTCCAACCAGCATCTCTTGGTACATTTACTGCGTGTGCTTTATTGCCAACGTGTGGAGATATATCGTTGATAAGTATTCTGCCGGTGTCAGCATAACCCATGAGTAGTACATCAAATGGAATACCTATTCTTCTCAACTCATCCTCTGTTCTTTGTCGAACCGATTCCCTTCTGCCAGTGATGAGTATAATACGGGCACCTTTAGATTCCCATCTTCGCATATGCTCTACAACACCTGGCAATGCTTCATGGTCTTGGTGTATTATTCTTTGATGGCCACCATCCAAGTATCTGGTTAGTGTTCCGTCAATGTCACATATAATAGTTTTCAATTTATGGTTGACAAATATTAGTTTATATGATAAGCTCAGCTAAGTCCCTGCGAGGGAAACTGAATATCCATTTAATGTAGTATTCTCTTATCATCAATTTCAGGTATATCTTCCTCATCTATATCTGGATTAAGTTCTCCTTCCATTAGTTCCTGTAATCGTTCTATATTAGTTCTTAACTTATCCAGTTGTTCATCCTCTGTAGACCCTTCATGTTCCATTTGATCTTGTAAGGATTCAGCTTTAGCTTTTCTAGATATCATCTTATAGTAAATCATTACTTCGGGAGATAGATCAGCTGATCCAAGTATCTTCTCTTTAGCTATTACAAACTGGGTATCATTTGTAAAACTAATCCATCGTTGTAAGCCAGTATGTTCTACAATAGTATCATGCCGATCCTGAACTTGAGTTTTATTAACTTGCATAGGACATTCTACTACCAAAGCATCATCATACTCTTGCAATATCTTGCAAAGCACATCGGACCCATCCATAAGTTTTAGAACTTTGTAAATGTTATCCGTTAGGTCTGTATCAGCATATTCCATAATACTATTTATTCTTATCTAATTTGACAGGAACGATATCATAATCAAACCCTTCAGTAGAATAGATTTGTATTCGTTCTTGCATATGTTTTAATGTGTAGTTATCTTTATTATTATAACACAAATCATCAGCTATGTCAAAAAGCTCTAGTTCTTGTTTATCTTCAGCAGTTCTTAACCCACGGCCAATAGATTGTAATACTTTGATCTGTGACTTATAAGGTGATGCAAAGATAATGGCATGAATTCTTTTTATGTTTACACCAGTAGAGAATGTACCATAAGATGCCATAATAACTGAGTTGGTATCTTTTTCAACAAGTTCTCTGACACGTTCACGGTCATCTGTTGGAGTAGCTCCATATACTAGATGAATAGTTCTCTGTTCACCGCAATGATCTACTATCATCTTTGTTAGTGGTATCAACTGTTTCTCAATGTATTGTGCTAACACTAATATGTTTCCATCAGTAGCACACACCAGACTACGAATAAACTGATTACGTTTCATATTCGTAGATAGAAACTCCATCTCTTGTTGATAGGTCTTATCCTTCATCATTCGTTTGTCATTCTGATTGTGTTCTAAGACTAACACACGAATATGCAAAGGTGATAACTGTTTCTTTTCTATCAGTTCAGATGTTGTAGTAAATTGTTCATGTACGGCAAACAAACCTTCTAACACTAAACGATGCACTTCTGTACCATCAAGTGTGCCTGTAAGACCAATACGATACTTACAGTTATGTAGTTTGGTCATAATGCCAGTAAGAGACTTGGCCTTTGCCAGATGTGCTTCGTCAACTATAACTGCACCAAACTGATTAAAGTATCTTTTATCTAGTTTATAGATTGATTGCCATGTAGAGATAACAACTTCTTTTTTAGTATACTTGTCTGAACCAGCATACAACTTGTGACAGTGTTCATCTGGAAACCAACCGTAGTCAGCAAAGTCAGAATACATTTGTTCCACTAGACCAGTAGTGGGTACAATGATAAGAATCTTTTTGCCTGTAAGTTTTTGTAGAAAGTAACGAACTAAAGCATAGATGATAAAAGATTTCCCAGACCCAGTAGGAGAAAGTATAAGACCGCGATTATCACAAATGATTTTATGAACAGCATCTATCTGATAGTCTCTCGCTTTGAATCCTTTTTTCTGTAGAGACCAGACAAACTTTGCTGTAAGACTTCTTTCAAGATTTCTAATTTCAAAATCTTCTGATAACGAATAGTCGTGTCCGTTTTCCGTGAGAAATCTCTGGACATACGGTAGTAGTCCATAATAGATTTTACCAGTACCAGGCGAGAATAATCTGATTCTTCCGTCCCACATTTTACTTCTGACGGAAGGCATGAATCGTGCTCCAGGAACTTCAAACGTAAAGAACTCTGATAACTCTCTTGCGATGTCGGGTTCACATTTGATGCGGATGTACGCTTCATTAAATTTTTCAATTATGGCAGTCACAACTAGTCACCGTGAATAAACTTCTTCCATTCAATAGTGTTTCTTATTGTCCAGTTGCGATTGTTAATCTCCTTTAGTATTCGTTCTAAGTAGTCTGCTATCTGTTTGGCATACGCCACCTTTTGACTGAGTTGTTGTAACTCAACATCAGCATCAAGATAGATACCAATGTCAGCTTTTAGAACCTTCAAGTCAAATGGTTTTTCTTTATATACATCTGGTGATGCCTTGCCCGTGTAGTATTCCCACTTGGCACGATACATCACCTTATAATCATCTTGCAGTTTTTTATACTGCAAAGAATGTTTAGTGTACAACTTTAGGTACTTGTTGTGTATTTGAGGAGTGCGAATAGACTCTAGGTCTAATTCAGTATCATCAATTCTCAAGTCCCGTTCAACATCATTATATAGTTCTTCAATATTCATATGTTCATAATATAGTAAAAGTGTGAAGCAGTTAGAGGTTATTGGTTCTAACCTATGTATGCTTCCACAATATAGTGAGAAGATTTATTAACCTATCCCATCAATAACTTAACTGCTTCTTTTTATTTATGCTTTACTTGAGTTCACATCAAACCAACTAAAAGCAAAAGATGCTTCACAGACTGCATAGTTTGTGTCACTTTCTTGTTGACTGTATTCTATGTTACCTAAACTAATAGGAAAGGCATCATAGATAGTAATATTCGCAATAGGGTTGTTCTTACTTGTCAGAATAGTCATCTTAATATCTGTGTATAAGTTTCTATCACTAGATGATACTACAGCACTTGTTGTGCCATGATCGGTAGTATCTTCTTTCATACGCCTAACTCTTGTTCGTGTATTGTTACTACGATCAATATGATCTGGTCTAGGCAGTTTGTTAAATTGATCTTTACCACTAAAGGGAAACCCAATGTTCTTTACCCAGTTATACATTTCCATATAGTTTTGTAACGACTCATCAACCATAAAGGTCATGTTAAAGTTATCGTATTGTAACTTATCACCCACCACTGCAACATCTACAAATGGTGTGTACTGAGATGCCTGACCCATAGTGACACCAGGAATATTTGCCCTCACCACAAACCATTCTGTCGTTGGAAAGATAGGTAGATAAATCTTAAATTGATTTGACTGTGAGTAGTCAAATGTTTCTGGTTGCCGAGCAAGAGCATCGGTAGTACCAGAATCTACTGTACTGGTACTACCGCCGTATTCTCCGACCCCTAGATCAGTTGCTGCCATTATGCAGACCAGCCAGATCCGTTAAGTGCCATCTTTGTATATTCGATTACAATTGTACCATAACACGCTGCACCGGGAGTCATAATAATATCACTCGTTGCTGCTGTTGATGAAGTTCGGCTACAAGTAATTGCGGGTTGTCCTGATGTGTATCCGTATGAACCACTGCCTATTAGAACAAAAGCATCACCAACTCCACCTGTGCCACCCCAACTTATAACAACTCCACCTGCGGGACTATCAGTGTTCCAATAAATTTTTGAAATTGCTAACAGTGAACCAGCAACCCATCCAGATAAACCGGAAGCGTCTACTAGAGTTGTTGCACCAGTATCGTTAGTCATTGTAACGTGTGTTTGACCACGCCAATCTGTATCCATTAATTTCGTGACAGTGTTTGCCATTTTATTTTCCTCATAAAGTTTTTGGAGCGGAAGGCCTAACTCCTGTTGTACAATACCTTCTCTTTAATCAGGACTATTTATCAATTTCAGCAGCCAAAAAAAACTCCCACCGAAGTGGGAGTTTGAAATAAAGTTGCCCTTATTTTTATTTTTATCGCAACTCTTACATAAGGTTGGCAATCTGGACACGGCGGTAGTAGACGTTGGCGTCAACTGTGCCGGAACCAGATGTTGCAGCTGAAGTTTCAGCAAAAGGATTGACTTGGAGACCGTATCTGGTCTTAAAGCCAATTTTAGGCTGAAAGCTGTTCTCGCCGACTGCACGAACCATTTGAAGCGGAACGTATGGGCAGTAGAAGAGACCTGCATCGTATGGGGAAGTACCTTTGTAACCAACAACATAGTATTGGTTAGCAGAAGCACCTGAACCTGCGTAAGGAACACCCATGTTCATGTAAGGATCAACATAGACTTTGAAGCGACCATTCAATGTACCAGCGAATGTGTTGCCTGTTGAGTCAACATTGAGGTTATCAGATAGACCAGATGTGTAGTCCAAAAGACCTGCCATTGTAAGTGCAGAAGCAACGTCAGCAGAACAAAGGATAATGTTACCTTTGCCACGCCGTGTGTCACGAGCAATTACGTTTGCATCACGTTCGATAGAGAACATGAGACCTTTGAATTTTTCAACTGACCAGCGACCGTTGGAGTCTGTATTCAAATCGAAGATACCAGCGTTAGTAGTGTCGCGAGCGGCACCTTGCTTGGAGTTACGATAGATTGTACGAACTACTTCACGGTTGATTTCAGCAAGGATCTCAGAACTTAGAATGTTAGCAAGTTCTGTCTCAGCATCTAGACCATGAATGGCTTTAAGATCCTGAGCGAGTTCCATTGTGTATTCAGCTTTGAGAGCCCGTGACTTTGCAGTTACGGTTGCTTTCTCAATACTGAATGCCATTTCGGCAAAAGCATTAGCAGCACTGTCGCCTAAGGCTTCAGCAGATGCTGTGGCCATGCCTGTACCTGTTGAGAAGTTACCAGCACTTAGAGCTTTAAGTACGTCAGAACCTGTATGAGTACCAGTACCAGCAAATTTGGTATCGGCTTCATTGAACAGAGCTTCTGTACCAGCCTGTGATGTGTAACGTGCTTTCATTGCGAAGATAAGTCCTGTAGGACCAGTCATTGGCTGAACGCCGCAGATATCATAAGCAATTAATGAAGGCATTGCACGGCGTACGAGAGAAATTAGGATTGGATCCCAATTTGCTACACTTGAGCCTGTTGCGTTTGTTGGAGTTCCCTCTGAAAGAAATGCTGCATCTTCTTTCATTGCTCGCTCTTGGTTTTCTAGAATTACAGTAGTAACGGCCCGACGATAGCTATCCTTAATCTCGGGAAGATCAGGGTGCCCTAAGACTGGCTGCCACTTTTCCTGTAGTTGTTCCGTTTGAAACATTTTTGTTTTCTCCCTTTTTTTGTGTAAAACTTAAGCTTCCGCTTTTCCACGGAGGTGTGTTCGTGAAATAGCAGACATATAAACAGCCATCGAGTCGGACAGATCAACTTCTTCTGTTCCTTCTGTTACTGGTGCTGCCGTATCATCACTTGTTGTTGTTGCTTTCGCTTTTGGAAAATATCCTTCCTTGATTGTTTCGACTTTCTCGCGAAAATCTTCTGCGCTCGTGTACTCAATACTTTCTGTAAGTCCAGCAAACTTCTCTACTTCTGTATCTGCAAGATCAGAAGCAACATCTAGTAGAATGTCTGTTCTGGAAAGATCAGCATTCTCTTTTGACAACTCAATATTTTTCTCTAAAGATTCGTTCAACTTATCTTCTAACTCAGCGACCTTTTCAGATGCTGCGTCAAGCATATCGAACTGTTCTTCAGGAACAGAAATATTGTGCTGTTCAAAGAGACCCTTCAAACCAGTCATAAAGCCTTCTGCGATTTCTGCTTTGAGCTTATGCTCCATAGCGAGCTCGTTGGCTTTCATCCATTCTTCTACGACATAGTTGAGATAGTCATCGACTTTCTCAGCCATATTTTCTTGTGCTTCTTCGATTTGTTGTGCGAGTTTTGCTTCGTACTTTTCTTCCAGATGTGTCATCTCTTCTTTGAGTTTCATTCGAATAGCAGCTTCAAAAATTGTTGCAGCCTTCTTCTTAAACTCTTCCTCTAAACCGTCTGTTTCGGTTAGAGCAGAGACATCATCTGAGAGATCCATAGCAGCGACACGCTCATCAATCGACTCTTCCTCAACCTCTGCGACCTCTGGTGCTTCTACGATAACATCATCTTCTTCTACTTCAACTTCCTCAACCTTTGCGGATGCATCGGATGGTTTAGTTGTAGGAGGAGAAGCTTTTTTGACTTTCTTAGAAGCTTCCTTACCTGGATCACTTTTGGCATCGGGAGACACAACAGCAGCGCCCATGTCCTGCACTTCGCCTTCTAGCTTATCGCCTTTCTCAGCTGGTGCAGCACCCTTTTTGGGGGCATCTGCGGCTACTTCGTCTAGTTGCGCATCGGTAACGAATTCTTCGTCAGCAATCTGCTCTAGCTCGGTGTTGATATCTGTCATTATTGGATAACTCCCTTATTGTTTTAGAATATTATTATTTATCATATTTAGATTTTTGACATGAAATCTTCAAATACTTCAACTCGTTTTTCAACTTGAGCAGAACGTTTTGCGTATTTCACCTCCAATTGTCTTTTATATGATTCAATATCCATTTCTTTGATAATGCCGTTGTCCCAAACCCACTCCTTACCTTCCATGATGCCTTCCACGAAAGCATTAGGAGCAGAAGGATCTGCAACGATGTCGGCCGCAGTAGCCAAATAAAAATCATCTTTGACGACCTGCATATCTCTTTTAGGTTCTAATGAACCCATACCTCTTGACGAAACGCCAAGTTTGGCACCCTCATCAATAAGATTCTTTACGATTTTTCCATAAGGAGTATCCATTACTTTAGCTTCACCGATGAAGTTTTTACCATCGGGGTAAAGGTCAGTAATCATATGTGATACCCTTTCTAGATTTACAGTTGGACCATCAGGATGTCCCAACTCACCAAAGGCTCGATTTTGGCTAATATATTCTTTGTTATATCGGCCAACTTCTTTTTCTAATACAGACATCGGATACATACGACCATTGCGGTTTTTCATCTCTGCCTGCATGAACACACCTTTAATACGATAGTTTTTGTTACCACCATCTTTTTCTTCAATGAGGTATTCAATACTATCAACGTGTTCGGATATAAGTTTCATTATTCTTCCTCTACTTCAGCAGGGTCTCCTGTAATACCCGTGTCTACTGGTTCTGCTGTTGGTTCTTCAACAGGAGCTGAATCAAACGCTGTTCTTGCTAAATCCATACGGGCAGTTTCCCAAGCATCTTCTCTTTTTGCAGCTAAAACTTGATCGAAAACATCATTAGCTGTGTTAAGGTCACCTGTTGCAACAGCGCTGATAATATCTTTTGTTGTTGCCATAATAATTCTCCTTTATTGTTACTCTAATATTTATAAATAGTTTGAACTAGAGCTATAAATTATTTTAATCTGGTGCGTCCATATCTTCACCAGCATCTTGATCTATCTCTCCATCATTTTTCTCTTTCTGAATTTGGGCATCAATTTGCTGCATTTCTAACTCGCTTTGTTTGAGAATATTTTTTCTTATCCATTCAACAGAATAATATGTGCCAACATATTCAGACACACTGTTAAGTTGATTGATGCGAGATTCTAAAAGTTCTGCATCTTTCAGTTCGAAGAAATGGTTATCATCATTGAAATCATAAATGATTCTTTCTTTGATGTTGTCCCAATCTTCTGGTGTAACGATGCCCTTCAATACACATTGAGTTTTTAAAATATCTTGAAAGAGAATAGAAAATCTTTTTCGTAGTCTTTGAATAAACTTGGTAAACTTAATTTCGTCCCGTGTGATCTCTGCTGATCGACCCATGTTGAAACCAGAGTCAGACTGCAAACGAGAAATGGGAATGTTAAGAGACTTATAAAGTTTTTCTTGAAAATACTTTACATCTTCCATTTCTCCAAGATTTTGACCACCAGGCAAAGTTGTAATCTCTGTGCCTCGACCACCTTCTCGTCTTGGTAACCAAAAGTCCTCTAACATTGACATCTGATTACGATCATCTTTAACTTCACCCGTATTGCCATCGTATACAACCTTGTTACGATATCGACTCATCACATCTTTGAGATAAGCTTCTGCTTTAGGTTTTGGTAAATTACCTACGTCAATATAAAAGATTCTTCGTTCTGGTGCCCGACTGATGCGATAGATGACTGTTGCATCTTCCATCATGCGAAGTTGATTTACGGGTTTGATTGCTTTATGAAGATAACCATAAACCTGTTTTGTTGTGGGATTAAAGATACCTGAAGTGGCATACGCTACACTATCGGGTGAAACTTTTAAACCCTGTGCTGCAGATTTACCTTGACCACTTGCACCAACTACACCTGGATAAACGCCCGTTTCGTTGTAAAGATAAAACTCTTGAACTCTTTTAACTAGTTCAACACCGTTGCCAGCACCTTCGCCTTTATCTTTTTCTACTACACGAACCTTTTTCATAAACTTAGGATCGATATATCGTAATTCTGTAATACCTTTTCTTGATTGTTTTTCGTCAACCATTTTGTGATAAAACAAACGACCATCGATATACCATCGTCGGAAAATATCGTGACCTCGATGTTTCCATTCTAATAGTCTTAGAACTTCATCAAACTCTGCCGAAATTTTCTTTTTGATGGATGTGGAAAGTTCCACCATATCCAAATCAATTTTTACCGATAAGTCAGTTTCATCTGCCGTAACGGATTCATTAATAATATCTTCAATTGCTTGATCGCACTCTGGTGCTTCAGATGTTGTGCGATACTTACGAATTAGGTCCCAATCATTCTTTGCTGCCTTATCTAGGTTTACATACTGGCTAAAAAAGCCAGCCCCACCAGCAATATCTAGTGTGCCTTCTTCGTCGGAAGGGGCGACAAAGGATTTCCCCTTTGCCGCCTCTTTCTTCCTCTTTATTTCATATCCAAATAATTCTGCCATATAACTATTTATACAAATAGAATAGACATATTATTTAGACTGTGCCGCCACCACCTGATGAAGTCATATAGTTATAGCGCCATGTGACACCAAACTCTTCAACGATATCATTAGTATCATATGCCAAAGCAATAGGATCAACTACGGTAGGCCATAGTTGAAATAATGTATACTCATTGATTGTAGACTCGTTGCGATCCATCTGACGAACAATAGCTTCACCATAGTATTGATCGGGAGATGTTGCACCCGTACTATCAGAACCCATGTTCATAATTAGATTAGACCACTGTTCAAGTTGACCTCTAAGTTGCCAACCAGCATCAGAGAATACCGTTACCGTCCAAGGTTCAAATGTTCTTTCACCAGCAACATAGATTTGACGACCACGGAATGGTACAGGTACTTCACCAATAGTTTGAGATGGAATAGTTGCAGCACGACAAAGAAATGTAAACAAATCTGTCGTGGCAAAAGGACCACCTGTAATACTAACTTCATATTGGTTAGCACGAGCTCCACCGCCGGCGAGTTTTTGAACGAATGTATTTAAATTAGCCATTTTTCAGTTCTCCCCTTATCCTGCTCGTCCAACTACTTCACTGAAGTCAACTCCAGTTCGTGTTGCGATGAATGTTAGTGTGATGAAGTTGATTGACCTTGCTGGTTTGATGTAGAAATCAGCTCGGAACTCATTGTTATCAATGACTTGACCTGTGTTATTTGTTTCGTCACAAACAACTAGGTAGTCGATGATACCACGGCGAGACTGAACATCACGCAAGTAAGGATCAACCATTGCTTTGAAACTATCGCGAGTAAACTGATCGTTGAACTCAAAGAGTACAGACCGAGCAGCAACTTTGATTGCTTCTTCTATTGTAATGAATAGACGACGGACGTTAATACGACTAAATGCGCTGTTACGAGCTAAACCAGTCTTATCACCAAAGAGGATTGTACCCTCACCTGGAAATGCAACAACTGGGTTAATGCGAGCACGATAAAGTAAATCACGTTCTGTCTGTGTTGGGTTTAGACCGAGACCAACTGTACCACGAATCTGACCTCTTGTGATACCGGCGGGTGACCACCATGGATCTTCAAGATAATCAGTACGAGCACAAGAGCCTGCGATGTGTGCATTTAAAGGCACCCAACGATAAACATCATTGTATTTGTCATACTGTTTTGTGTAACCACTATCAAAAACTGTATATGATGAACTTGCTACAGCATCAAAGAAAGATTTGACATTTCCAGCAGCAACATAAGATTTTGATATATTAACGACATCGCTCTTATCGGGTGAGATGAAACCAACACAATCTTTACGTTTTTCAACGAGGTCTGTAATGAATACAGCATGAGTTGTTGCACCACCATTGTTTACACTGGCAGGACCAGCAATAACTAGGTTAACATCTTGAATATCAGGATCACTGAAGTGGTCGCTGTATGCAAGTTGACGCTGACCTTCTGTTGGTGCTGTTGTACCACCGACACCACCGACAAGACTATTTGCATCAATAGAGTTTGTTGGCACGGTAAATGTTGTACCAGCAGCAAGACTACCCCAGTTCGTTGCACCCGCTGGATGATCCATCCAGTAGATGTAGTTTGAACTTGTGTAGATTACGTCTGCGTAATAGTTGGCATTACCTTCGTCTGTAAGACCGTCAGAAGCTTTAGATACTGAATCAAACTTCTCAAGGACTTCGTTTTCAACACCAGAGATAGATGAATCTTCGTCAATAACGATGATGTGCATTTCATCATTTGAACCACCACGGTCGGTAGCAAACTGAGATGTACCTGGCGCACGTTCAAACTGATCTGCCCAACGCCACTCACGGTCTACGTTAGTACCAGAAGCGATTTCTGAAGCAAGGCCTGCTGCTGATGCTACTGGATATCGAACGATAACGATATCGTTAGTTGAAACACTTGTTACACGATACTTCTGACCACTTGTTTCTTGGAAGTAGACAATATCGCCTGCTGAGAAACCTGTACCAGATGCCAATGTAATAGTTGTTTGTCCTGCGGCTTCAACACCGGCTGTTGTTGTTTTTGCTGCTTCTGAGTAACCAGCTGCTGTATTACAAGCTTCAATACGCAAACTGTTACCCCATGCACCGGCAGAACGACCTGCCCATTCACCTACGTTAGCAGAACCATCGTCATAAGGACCTGTGGTGCCGTCTCCATCGGTGTAATGCATATTATTTTTGATTAGAATTGGTGTACCAGAAACGCAAGCATTTACTGCGCCTGTGGTTTCTATTCTAACGACCTTTAAAGTATTACTATACATTAAGAAAGATGCAGCACTAAACCAATACTGGTGGTTAGTAGTATTTGGTTTTCCAAATATATCTACCAACTGTTGTTCACTTTGTATTGTCACAACTTGGTCAATAGGACCTTTTTCAGCAATAATACAAACGCCGCCAATACTAGTTGGTTCATTCCTGACTGAGGTAGTCAGGTCTTTCTCTTTAATAGCAACACCAGGTGAAACTAGATCAACCATTTTTTCTATTTCTCCTTGGTTATTATTTTACAAGTTATTATATAGATTACAGATTCAATTTTTTTATTCGTTATATTTAGTTTTTTTAAGTTCTCCAAACACACATTTAGTGTACTGATAAATAAGAGTATGAGCAAGAAAAACACACAAATGCGTGATATTGGTCGCAAACGATGGTTGTTGAATAGTCTTAGAGATTATATATGCCAGTGCGGCGAAGCTGAATTGTGTGTAATGGAATGGTATCCACATCACAAGAAAATAAAATCATTAGTAATGAGACATGGTGCTAAAACCAAACAAAGGCAACAGGCAATGGAGTTGATAGAGAATAGCACACCACTATGTCATAACTGTGCAGCTAAATACAGGCACGGATTAGGTGCGGGTGTTATTTAGTTCCAATCGGGATAATTTTTTACTGGACGCCAGTAGTCACCGTCTTGATCTACAAAAGGATTTAAATCTTCTCCATAATGTACACCGTCATCAATAAATCCAAACGGCGCCATATCAGCCTCAATAATTTCCTTCTGACTGTCAAAGAGTTGTTTACGAATATCATCATCGGTTAAATCTTTGAAATACTGTTGGTCAGTTAGCCAAGCAAAGAATACCAGACACATCATCAGGTCATCTGTACCACCATCTTCAGCCTCAAAGGATTGCCCCTTCTGAATGAATGTACTCATCTCCACGACGATATCGAAGTCTGGTATGTGTATCTTATCACCCTCAATGAGTTGTTTCAGTGTGCTACATCCTATTCGTTTTAACGACTTGGTTGTACGGATACCTAGATCACTTTCACCATCACCGAATCCACTGCTGACTATCTGACCTAAACGACCTTTGACTTGTGACTGTATGATGTTCTCATATGCCATATCGTGGTGTAGTGCGTCTGCCACCTGTCCACCAATGTCGTTGATCTCTACAAGTATTTGAGCATCGTTGTATGTCTTTGCAGCACGATAGATAATGTCTGGAAAGATAAGAGGTTTTATTTCATTACTACGATACTTCGCTACTACTCTATAGGGTAATGTTGTAATGTCCATCACAACAAACGCCGAATAGTCTCCTGAAGTACCACGGGCCACATCAACAGTAATACAATACTGATGTTCTTTATTAGGTCTTTCCCAAACATCAAACCCAGCACTTCTCTCCATTGGGTCTGTGTGTGGTATCGTTTGTATCTTTGTGGGTGATATCAGAGTATCAACACTACCCAAGAAGGAACATTCAAACTCTTGTAGAAACTGCTGTTCGCTTGTATTCTTGATAGTTTGTTCTTTCCACGCCTCATCTCTACCTGGCACTTCTGACCAGTGAACTTCAATTGGTTTAAAATCATTTGTGCCGTTCTCTGCCTCTGTCCACATCTTGTAAAACATATTCATACCGTGTGGTGTGGAGATAATCATCACCTTTGATTTCTGACCAGATGAGATTGTAGGATACACAGAACTAAAGAATGCCTCTGCGATGTTTGACGGAATAAACGCAAACTCGTCAAGGAAAATAATGTTGTAAGAACCACCACGAATGGCGGATGCCGATGTGGATGCCGCAAGTATCTTAGACCCGTTCTCTAGTTCTAAAGAACCTTTGTTCCAGTTCATTACACCTTGTTGTAACCAACCGGGTAGATGTTCGTACGCCAACTGTAGTCTAGATAACAAGTCTCTAGCAGTCGATGCCTTGTTCGCAAGAATGGCTACATTGACCTGATCGTTGAATAGAATGTAATGTATTAGATAAGATAGAACAACTGTAGACTTACCAGACTGTCGTGGTAGTTTACAAATTGTAAAACGATTGTCGTGGAATGTTCTAATAATATCCTGTTGAAAAGGATACATATTAAAAGGTACAAGACCCTCATCAATACTTACGATATTAACATACTTTTGAATAAAGTAAATGGGGTCTTGAGAACACTTGATAAAATCTTTAACTTGATCTTGTGTAAACTCTTGACGAACTAGAGCCGACTTTAGATTGGGGTTGCCTTTATAAGTTTCAACCATCTTTGTTCTTCAATAAATTCTGTAGTTCTTTTGTAGAGCCAACGAACAATGCGTTAGTAACATTAGTAGGACCTTTATCAGGAACCTCTTTTAGTTTCTGCATTTTTTCTTGTAAGTCGGCTAATCGTTCTGTGACTTCTGATACTGTTTTGATAAGTTGACCAGCGACTTCATAGGTACGAGGATGTTCTTGTTCTCTTGCAAGATCAAGTATGCCTTCAATCGCATCCTGACCACGCTCAATCAAGCTGTAGAAGTTTTCCCTACTGTACTTGTAGTCTATGTCGATATGTTCAGTGCCTTCGTTAGGCACGATCTCAGTACGTCTGGCAACAGGTTTAGGATCAAGTATCTCTTGTTTTATTTCTTTAGTGACACCAAGGGCATCACTAATAGCATCATCAATTTTATTCATACTAATATTTTATAAGATTTAAATCCACTCAGATGTCGATTCATTAAATCCAAAGTTGTCATCGTCATCACCCGTGCCAGTAGCCTGAACTGTAAACCGTTGTACTCGGGTAGGTGCAGTAGCTGGTAGATCGCTGTATGTATCGGCCTGAACCTTTGTGATTGGTTTGGCTGTTGTAACAGGACCATAGACATATGATTTAGCAGTAAACGCTAATGTGTAAATGATTGCTCTTCTTGTCTGAAAGTCACCTTCGTATGTATCTTCATACCCAACACTGTTGAGCACAAAGGGAACATCACGAACAATGTCCATGTCAGGAACTTCTTTTATCGACACAGTATACTCCGGTTGAAAGAACGGAAGTATCTGTTCGATGATTTGAATACCATCATCACTATTTTTTGCCATAACAAACAATTCAAAATTCATGTTATAAGGCACAGGTGTGTACTGTGTACTCATCTGTTTTAATTTTTTATCTTCAGTATTAGAAACTTTTTTCTGCCTTATAGTTCTATTGAGTTTTCTATTTGGGTCATAGTCAAACGACTGAATCTCAAACCCAATACGTGGCAGAGTCAATGCGACTGACTGTGTAGCTCCAGGATCTTGTGTAAGTCGTGAAATAAACTTTTGCTTTGGTCCATAAGCCAAAGGAACTTTCATAGTCTGAACTTCTGTTCCAGAACTATCTTTTCTTGTTATTGCTATGTCATTGAATAAACTACCAAATGCTATGATAGTCTTTCGCAGACTTTCGTTGTAAAAATATTGTCCTAACATTTATAAACTCTCCGTAGGTTCACCAAATGGATTTCTTTCTGAGAAATCTAATACTGGATCAGAATTAGAAAATGCACCTGTACCAGTTACAGCATCTTCTATCCAATCATTATCTGCCAAAGGTTCGGCAGTAGCCAATGAATATTCTTCGTTAATGATGAAGAAGGAATTGGTAGAGTTAGAATCTTCTGTAAGTATTGAGGCAAACCCAGTTTCACTTTCAGATGTGAGAATACCACTACCGCCGTCTGTTGCTGTTTCAAGTTCGACAGAACCTGTAGCATACAAATCAGTACCACGTTCTAGTGTTATATTCTCAACATAATTTGTTGTTGATGTTTGTTCAGCAAGAAATTGCCATTGTAATGCGTCACCCGAATACTTATCTTCAAGAGCATCAATATCAGTGACACCCGTATCAAGTCTTTCGTCTGAGTATTCTACAGTTCTAGCATACAGTTTATAGACAGGAAGATTATCCACTTGATAGAATGGATCATCCTTATCTACAAAACTAATTTCAAAAAGACGAGGCCCATTTGAAAAATAAATCCAATCACCTTCATTTGGTCTTAAAGATGTTATTAAATTATTATTTGAACTAACCAAATCTAACCATCTTCGTCGAGAAACGGTAA
>Ga0206126_10002930_pt1 | contig 17815 bp, 18 predicted proteins | sample Helgoland_Spring_5_FD_148621 | JGI IMG/M metagenome (GOLD analysis project Ga0206126, IMG submission 148621) | Pelagic subsurface seawater microbial communities from Kabeltonne, Helgoland, North Sea - Helgoland_Spring_Bloom_20160412_1 | ecosystem: Environmental > Aquatic > Marine > Epipelagic ...
AAACCATTCTTCTGATTGTTAACAGTTTTCTTAATATTATTATCATCCAATGATAACAAAAAATCGTAAATATTCATTTTACCACTCGGAACTTCAACATCCAAATAAGGGACCTTTTTACCATTCATCTCCGAAATATTTGTCTTACATATTAATTTAGGTGTTTGAATATAAAATGGATTCAAAGCATCTCCATAACTTATAGATGAAAAATAAGATTGACCATTCTTTTCAGGTTTCGTGTAGTTTATATTTTCTATTTTAACATCATCACATCTAACGATATTACTACTCATTTTTACATTTTATTAGATACTTTATAAATAAAATTAACGCGTTTAATCCATCAATATGTTCTTTACCTTCCATTTACATACATACTTACCATTAAATTTCCATATCTTATCAATATATATATCACACCTTAGTTTGGTCCATTTATAGATATTAGTTACCGAAATAGATGAACCTTTATTTTTAATACTCACATCATAACCATTATTTTTAAAAGGCACCTTTAATATAAAATTAGGATCATATTTCTTTTTAGCATCCACTTTTATTTGTGATAAATACAAATCAGATTCGTCTTCTTCTAGTCCAATATATTGCATTTGTTTTAATTCTAAATCTTTTATAAACCTTATAAAACTATTCATTTCAGGATCGGTCTTATAATTAGTAAATTGTAATGTTAATGTATTCGTTCCTTTATTAAAACCAAATGGACATACCATAAGTGGCGTTGTTAAAACAATTTGTTGCCTCCCTATACCAACCTCTATATAACCTAGATTTGTTAATGTTTTCGGATGACACCCATCCTCTTTACAAATTTCATACTCTTTCTTTTTTTGACTACAGTCTTTACATATATAGTTCTTATATGTAATGTCTTTTTCAAAATAATAATTATGATTACGATTTAATAAGAATCCCTTTTCCATTTATATATATTAGTTAAAAATTAATAATCTTTAACTAATGAGATTCTCCTTGTCATATTATTCCACGGAGAATCATTACATATCTCCCCAGGATCCTTTGTTGCTATACTATAATGGATCTCCTTACATACTTCATTTAATGGTTTATTGTATCCACTTGATACATCAATTTTACAGGAAGTATGGGAATATCCTTGCGTGTGTAAGCAAGAATTTACTTTTTTTTCACTAATAACTTTATCTCCGGTATTATAAAAGTTAGAATCTTTAACTGGGTATATTGAAAAATCCATATTAATATATTATATATAATATATTAATGAAAAAAATTGGTGTAATTGTAGGGACCGAGGATGAACCCGTTTCACAAAAATATTATAAGACCAATAAAAAAATAATGAAACCCCTTGAAGAATATGATATATATGGTGATTATATCCCATATGATTATGCTATCTTTGCTGAAGTAAAAGCACATGGTGAAAAAAATGGTTTTGAAGTTGTTCCATTATTTGGACAAACATTTACATTAAAGGAAGCAAATGAATGTGATTTTATTTTTTCAATCTTTGAAGGTGTTTATTCTTTTATGGATAATGGTTATGATGGATATAAAAGATATATGGATATACTAAAAAAAACAAAAGCGACTGTTTTACCTTCTCAAAAAATGCAGGAATTTGTTATTAACAAACATAAATACATGACATACTTTAATAAAAAAGGATACAATATCACACCCACTAAATTTGTTAATTTGAATAATTATTCGGTTAAACCTATTATGGATTTCATAAAAAAGAACAATTTTAAAGAAGTAATCGTAAAACCTGAATTAGGAGCATTTAAAACAGGTTTCAAGATTATTAAAAATGTTAATGAAAAGAAGGTCAAAGATTACTTGGAACGTCTTAAAAAGAATGATTATCGTAGAATATTAATTCAAGAATTTATACCCGAATTTAATAAATTCGGAGAAATAAAAACATATTGGATTAATGGAAAAAATATATACTCTTACAAACAACAATGGTCTGATGGAGAAGGTGTCTTTCAATCTCAAGATAAAATTGAAAAAGAACTATTAAAAGAATGCCTTGATACTGCTAAAAAATTATTAGCAGATATCTTTAAAGATCATGAACCATTAGTTCAATGCCGTGTTGATTTTGCGTGTTGTATGAACAATGATAAAAGATGTAGAGAATTCTTTATCAATGAAATAGAAATATGCCCCACTATTGGAGAACAAGAAAGTAATGGTAAAGCATACAAGATATTAGCAAAAGAATTAATTAATTATTGTTCAGATGGAAAATCATCTTCTTTTAAAACTGCTTTAGGTGAAAGATAACTTATTTTTTTTAGACTTTCTCTTCTTTCTAGACCTACGGCGCGTTTTCTTAGGTTTCTTTTTCTTTTTTGCATAACCTCCAAACTTTATGTCACTTGGTTTAACAGAAACTGGTCTATTTTGTGGAATATTTGGATCTCCATATACTAAATTTTCTTCTGTTAATGTACCTATATCTAGATCCGGATGGTCATCTCTCATTTTATTAATATATTCTTCTCTTTCATCACGATACTTTTTATCCAACGCACCTTTTCTAACTGTCATACGGAGTTTTTTAGAATCAAATAACCTTTTCATTTTATCTTTAATGTTATCAACTTGAACCTTTAACATTAGATTTTCTTCATATAAGATATTTACTTTATTTTTAAGAATATTATTTTCACTCTCTAATTCAATAACCCTGCTTCTAAGATTAAGAGCATCAGATGATGGAACTTTATAATGTGACCGAGATGGTATTTTTGGAGAAAATAAGGGCCTACTGGGGTTACCCAATAATTTATTTTTAGTTTTTGATAGCATTATAATATATTGAAATATTATTATTTACTTTCTTCTAGACCTTTTAGTTCTACGTTTTAATGTTCTTTGCGTATTCTTTCTTGATTTTCTTCGTGTATTCTTCTTTGTTTTTCTTCGTGTATTCTTCTTTGTTTTTCTTCGTGTATTCTTCTTTGTATTTTTACGCCTTGTATTCTTTCTCCGTGTTTTCTTCTTTATTTTTCTCATCTTAGACCTACGTTTCGTTTTTTTCTTACGAGTACCCCCTCCTCTAGTTACAGGAGATACTGGTGGAGAAGGTAAAGCATAAAAATGTTGTATATTCTTATCTAAATTAGGATGATAATAATGTACTTTCCATTTATATCCTGAAACGTCATTTGCTCCACTTTTGTCTTTTTCAATATGACCACCATAATTTCCATCGTTATCAGTTGGATTTATACCTTTATAAGGATATTTCAAACTATTGTTTTCACCGTGAGAGTATAGTAATATTTGTAACATAATTGAAGCAGGTTTATCATTTGATGTATAATATACACCATGGGGATTATCGTTTTTAATATTAGCAAATACCTGTAATGCTTGTAAAAAATCTCCCAAAAATTTTCTAAAAAGGATATTCCTATTATCTTTCCGTGCTTTTTCCTGATCAAGCGCACTACCTGTAATAGGTCTTAACTGATTAACAATATTACTAATAGAAAATGGTTCTTCTGAATTAAAGTGTGTTAGTGTAAATTCATCTTTAACCATATGCTCACCATTCACTACTACTTCAACTTTCCCATTTACAATACTAACATCATTTATTGCTTTAACAGGTAAAATTATATAGATATAATTTTCATGATCGTATGAAATTTTATATTTTAAATCATACCCCGACCTTCCAAAAGGGACCCTTGTACAACTGCCAAATGTCCCCATAGGATCTAGAATGGAAGTATTACATAAATAATTAAGTTTAAACAATTTTTTCATTTGTGGTGGCATTGCATTATTAACTATTTTACCAATACTACCATGGATTTTGTCAAAAGTTTCATGTTTACTTCCTAATTTTTTCCATATTTCTTTATCCAATGAATCACCTTTTTTCATATCGCTTGTTGTAATATTCGTTTCATTACCATATCTTATTATTTCACCAAACATACTTTTATAATCGTTAGTACCAATATTACCTAGTTTATTTACATAATCTTCTGAGAAACATTTAAAAATTTTTGCCCAATCATCTTTTTCTGAAACACTCATTTTTTTTTTAACACTGGTATCAATGTATGGGACAAATCTTTCTATATATTTTTTTAATTTATTTAGTATATTGATTAGATTATCAAAATTATTAAGAAGTTCTTCATTATCTATAAATTTATTGAATAATTCTTGAGAAGGGGTAGATATCATAAGTTTTAAACCTTCTATATTACTTCTTCCTCTAAAAGAGTCTCCTCTCCCATCATTACAAAAATTTTCAATTTTTTCTTTTAATGCTTGATAAACTATGAACCGTTCTTTAGTTTCATATCCAGGACGTGTCCTTTTTAATGCATTTTCTCCAAAAGTGTAAGCATTAATAACAAAACTATTCCTTATATCTAATTTTAATTCACGATGGGGTATATTTTTAATATCCATTTCATAACGCATATACATAATGTAAATAAATTCAACTATTGAAAAATATATTTTTTTATCTTTCCCATTATAATTATAAGTAATACTTAGTTCATCATATAAATCATTACTTTTACCCGGTATTTTTAAATCTATATTATCTGATTTAGTTTTTACTTTTGAATATAGTTTATTATTAAAGAATTTTTTAAAACTTTCATATATATATATGATAGAATTTATAGATTCTAATTGACCCTTATAATTAGATATATCTGTGGTGGGTGTTCCCTCTATGAATGTTAGTAAACGAATTATCTCAGGTTTTGCAGTTTCATCATATTCATTTTCATCAAAAGTAGAAACAGTTGAAGAATCTCCATCGGTCCACCATTCCGGTTTTTTATCAGTAAAGAGTTCAAAGAATTCCTTATAAGTATCATCTATATTTGTTTTTGAATTTAATTCGTTTAAATATCTATTTATCCTATTAAAAAAATCAACACATTCTCGCAATATTATCGGAGTAATTGCGGAAGAATCTGCACCACCCGATATTACTGGATTACCTCCAGTATTAGGGACTGGTGGTGGTGGTGGAGCACCCTTTAATCTTTTCCCACTACGAATATCACTTTTTTCTTCCACAATATCCATTACTTGAATACCTCCAGGACTATCGGGTGCTATTGCTGCGGGACTATGTTGTCCATCCCGAAGCGAACGTGATTGTGGAGAAGTGGTCGGTGTAAATGCTTGACTTTCTTCCACTGGACTATTTTGTCTATATTGCGGAGAAGTGGTAGGTGAAACTGCTAGACTTTGTGTATATTCTAACTCCCCTTCATCACTACCCTCTACAACTAAAGCTTGTTGTGCTAATGGAATTGTTTCTGTCTGTGATGTTTCATTTTCCGATACATTTATTCCTGGTTTCCGTTTATTATTCATGGTCCTATATTCTTCTTCTGTTTCTTCCATAAGACCTGAAAATAATTCTTCGTAATAAAAATCTTCAAAATCCTTTGTTTTAAAATTATCAGGATTATCAGGTGTTAAATATTTTCTGAGTATTTCTAGATCACCACTGAATGTGACTTTGATTTTTTCATTATTTTTAATCGTGGAATAATAGTTTGTAAATTCTACTTGTGATATTCCACGCCCTTCATCGGCTTCATGACCATCTTTATCAATCTTTTGAAACGTCCTTGTAAAAGCAGCAATACTTTCAGGGTTATCATTCTCCGGGATTGGTATATTTATCACTTCCTGTATACTTACTGGTGCATTTGTTAAACTACTTAATACACTTATATTTAATCTTAATGCAGTTATAAGCTCTACTTGACTAATATTACCATCTCTATTTGTATCAATTTGATTAAACATATCGATACAAACTTGTTTTTCTTCAGGCGTAAGGTTAGATTCAAATGATCTTAATTTATAAAATTCAAAAATTATGAATTCTTTTCCAATATTTAAAGTTTCATCTATCTTACAACCTTCATAATTACATGATGATACAAGTAATTCAAATGTATTAGTAAATATGTGATCAAAAATTTTAATGTTTATTCTATTTTTAAGTGAAGAATAAAGTTCATCATATATTTCTTTAAGAATACGATGTAGTTCAAACCGTGTTTGTAAAGGGAGATCAGAACGACGGAGCAATGCTAAACTTTTTTCAGATAATTGTTCACTTATAATTATACTTTCATCCATTCTAATTATACTTTCATCCATTCTACTAACTATTTCACCACCGATAGAACGTACTAAACTAGAATGGTTAGATGATAGTATATTCGCTTCAGCTAAAGTTTTTATTCCTTCTAAAATTCCAATGGTATTTGACATATAATGATTTAAATTACTATAATCACCATCTGACAATGTACGAAAATATGTCATATAATATCCTTTTAAAGTATTATAATTTCCTGTTCCCCCCAATCCAAATCTATGTAAAGCATTTAGATATTTTTCTATACTTACTCTAATTTCATCTTTCAACACTATATAATATCTATCATAATGTTCTTTTATTGTTTCTTTGATAAATAAATAATTATACTTGAGAATTAATTCATTTAATAAAATATTTGTTTCATCAAGTACGTTTTCAAAATTTTCTAATCCTTCAATTTCAGGTCCAGGGAACCGCCCTACGCGATGTCCTCTATCCCCCGGCGGCTCCTCCCCAATCGCCGCCGCCAAGGGGGGCGCGGTGCCGGCACCGCCAGAAACAGTCGTATCCGCAACCGCAACCGGAGAATCCACAACAATATATTTTTTAAAAAGGTCTAAAAAATCATCTTTAGATTTATCATTATAGAAATCATGAAACCCGTCATGGACCATCATAAGGATAATCAAACTAAAAATTTCTTTGCTAACTAGGTGATCTAAGCTTAAACCTATTTGATTATTAAAAGAAACTACCATATATTATATTATAATATAATATTAATACTAAAACTAAATTAAAAAATGAATCTTAAACTATAACTCATATATAACTACATTTTTAAGGGACTGTCGTTTACCCCAGGATAAATGAAAAAACTGAAAATATTGGGCGTCAATCTTATTACATTGTATGGTATGTAGTTATCATGTTATAGTTATTAAAGGAGGTACCAAGGATAAAGACTCTCCCAGTTTCCGGATTATATAATGACACGATTTTGGTTGTGTCCACCAATACAATACTACTTTATAATAATGCTTTTTTAACGCATCGCCCTTTTATACTTCTTTTTATAACTTTCAACGTTATCTTTCTTAACAGTATTCAAATGCGCATAATTTAATTTATGATATTTACTTATAAATGCTTCTCTTTCCTCAACAGTTGTAAATTTGTCGTTTGCTATTCTTTGTAAGAGATCCTTATTTTGTTCATGAATAACCCGTGAAAGGATATTATTCATTATATATTATTGATTCAATGTTTATTAAATATTAATCAAATTTTTGATGGTGGGGGTATCACAGGGAATAAACCAGCACTTTTAACACCTGAAGCCATCGCTTTTGCTTCCCTTTTTAAAATCCATTCTTTTAATTTAAGACCACCAAATAATAATAATCCACTAATTATTAAAAACAATACTGAATATAATATAATCGCCAATGTACTTGGATTGGGTTTACATAATTTGTCAGTGCCAACATAAAATCCAGACTTACACTCTTTACAACCCCAATCAATATCATCGCATCTTTCTTCGGGAATGAGTCCATTGGGACATTCTTCTACATTACCATATGTTTTTACCATTTTTATTTTTCCATTCACAGTTTTTCTCTCGTTCTTTACTTCGCAATCATGAAAATATACTTCACAATTATTCAAACAATCAACTCCAAATTTTTGTTCTGATTCTTCATCAGAATTTCCCATTTCAGTGGGTTCATCTTCTTCTGGAGCACATGAAGAAAGAATTTCTTCCATGGTAGGTCTCACTTCATTAAAACGGTCAGGGTCCATAACCTGCTCCGCAGTCAATCCCGAATTAGAAACTATGGGTGTTATGCACCTACCAATACAACTATCGCTCGGTGGAGGAGCATCTCCACCACATGTAACTGCATCTTCATCGGGAAGCTCAAGGCAGTCTTTTAACACTTCAAATGATTCTGTATCTTCTACCCCACAACGTGAACCACCATCACCATCGGTTTGTCCCTCTATAGTATCATTACAAAAAAAGAATATAAATATAACAGAAACACTTACAATTATAAGAAACCTTTTTAATTCCATATTATTATTACTTATATTTTTTATAAGACTTTGTATTATGATCCTTTGGATAATAAATATGAATTGATTTAGATTTTTTTAATGCTTTGACAGAATGATAGCCTTTTTTATCATTGATAAATGATATATTTGGATTTGTATAGTTATTTTTTCCTATAATTTCTAAGTTTTTATTATATATTTTTTCATTTAATTCACCCTTTAATAATATCATTAAACAACCATTTTTAGCATGATCATGGATTTCAGTTCTAACCAAAGGTTGCCAATCAAAATAATAAATATCAAATAAAGGAAATGGTATCCGTCTTTTTATATTCGCATTACTTAATATTTTTTTGAACATTCTCATTATTTAATAATATGTATAAAATTTTAAATAATTAAAATATATAAATATGTTTAATGGTATCGCATTAACAAATATTATTAATTTATATTACATGATTAGGACTATACATGGTGTATATGTTTCTTACCAATTTATAGCATGGGTGATTATCTCTATATATAGTGGATTTTGTTGGATACTTTATTATATACCCAAACCACCATTACAGATAGGTTATAAAGAAGCTTATTATGAAATTGATACAGAAGATTACATAGAAGTTAAAAAATATTAAATAAATTTGAAAAAAAGATACTATATGTTTTAAATCATTTATTATGGAATTTAAACAAACAGTTAAAAAATATGTATTTCTACTTTTGATTGTTATTATCGCAAATATATTTATACATGAGATGTGTAAATATTTTGGGTGTGATCATTGGACAACAATATTTGGTCATAACATTATTTGTAACTATTGTCTAGATTATCTTAAAGCAATCAAAGATTATCAATTCATGCTTTATGGAACACTTCTAACAAGTTTTACAATGCAAATTACTCAATTTACCGAAGATATAAAATCGGGAAGTGTAAAAGATTTATAATTATCTCTTATGTAATTAGGAAGTATTGTAAAAATATTATTTACTTTATTAAAATATAAAATACAGTGTTCTTCAGTTTCTAAAAAATATAACCAATTTGTTGGTATGATTAAATAATCACCCTTTTTTAATTCTTTGATATGTGCCCATTTTTTTGTCGTTTTTAATTCTTTATCTTTAATTTCATTTTTATGTTTTGGATTAAATAAATATAATTTAGTATCACCGTCTATTATATATATAATTGTATTATTACTATTACATTGTTCTAAGTTTCCAGTATGGTTTTTATAAATGCCAATTGAATCATTATTTATTGTTGGTATTTTACCTCCCATGAGATAATATGGTATTTCTTCTTTATCAATAATATTCAAAAGGGATTTATTCCCATCTATATTAATATGTTCTCTTTCATTGAATACAATATTTTCAATATTATCACCATGGTCAAGCATAACATCGTTTATTATAAAATCATTTTCATGATGTAATAAAACAGGGTTTAAATTACGTATATTTGATAAGATATCTTCACTACTTTTACATTTTTTTATAAAACCATTCATATTATATTTCTTAAGATCTAATATATTAAAGAATAAAAAAATCACATATATAATTAATATTATTTGAAATAATATCTTAAACATATATAAAGATTTATTATTATAATATTGTATAATTAACGGGTAAAATGAGTGAAATTGGTCAAGTAGTATGGTTTGATAGAAAGAAAGGTTTTGGTTTTGTCAAGGTTGTAAATCCAGAATCAGATTTAGTTGGAAGAGAATTATTCATCCACTATACTTCAATACAGTGTGACAATAGTTTTAAAATTCTATATCCCGGAGAAACAGTTTCCATGAGTGTAGAAAAGAATAATGAACAAGGTGAAGGACAAAAGGAATTTTTAGTTTCTAATGTCACTGGTGTTTTTGGAGCACCACTAATGATTGATAATGAACGGTATCTTTTCAAGGTTGTTAGAAAATCTACACGCGACGAAAATTCACGCGGTTATGGCGGTGATGGCGGTGATGGCGGTGATGGCGGTGATGGCGGTGATGGAGGTGATGGAGGTGATGGCGAAGGTAATTAATTTATTCTTTATGTATCTTAATACCACCTAATAAAGAAAACATGTAAATATCTTTTAATAATTTATTTTTAGTACCTTTAATTTCTATACCATTGGATAGTAATTCTTTTTTCATTTCATCATCAGATACTTTATTTGCTTTTTTCATAACATCTCCTATATTTTTTTCTTTTTGAGGATAACATCTAAAAGATATTTTCCTTGACTTAGTATGTTTCTTATCTAATTTTCTTCTTTTTGATTTCTTTGAAAACCTACGTTTTGAATTAAGAGATACAATATTCCTCTTCCGACTACCAGTTTTCTTAGGTTCTGGTTTCTTAGGTTCTGGTTTCTTAGGTTCTGGTTTCTTAGGTTCTGGTTTCTTAGGTTCTGGTTTCTTAGGTTCTGGTTTCTTAGGTTCTGGTTTCTTTTGAACTGGTTTCTTTTGAACTGGTTTCTTTTGAACTGGTTTCTTTTGAACTGGTTTCTTTTGAACTGGTTTCTTTTGAACTGGTTTCTTTTTAGAATTATTTGTTTTTATGAAAATAGGATTTTTTCTATTTTCAGTAATGTTTATATTCTTCTTTGGTGAAAATTTTTTAACTTTCTTAGGTATATCTGGAACATTTTTACCTTTCTTTAAGAATTCAGAATATTCATTTTTTAAAGAATTATTTTTTGGACTTTTTCTCTTTTTAACTTTATTCTTCAAACTACGTGTGATAATACTATCCATATCTAATATAATAAAATATATTATTTTTATTATACAATCGTTTTTTGATACTCAATGATCTCAAGTTTAATGCGATTCTTACATAATTCATCATCCCTGAAAATATCTATTAACATATTATTTATTACTAAATCCCCTACATAATCATCCCCCATTATTTTCTTTAGAGATGATTTAATAAATTCTTTTAAATGATCCTTTCTCTGAGAATAAAGTTCAGAAATAACAGAATCTAAATCATTATTCGGTATTTTTTTTAACCCACGTTCTTGAAGGTAGATATTATAATTTTCCTTTACATAGAATAAAATTAGATCTTGTACTAATTTTTCTGGATTATTCGGCATATTTTTATATAAAGTATATTTTTTATATTTAAATAAGTTTCAGATCAAAAAAAAGAATATTATTTTATTAATATATGCTTGGTATATTTAATTATACGAAATTATTTTTGTGGTCCTCAATATATTATTTTCAAAAAGAAAAGTCAAAGACTATATTCAAAATTATTGTTAAGAATATAAAAGAATCGGGTTGTGTAACTATAAAATTAGTTCAATGGGTATTACCTAAAATAGAAACCATTTATAAAATTGATAAATCTAATCCTAAACATTCTTGGTTTTATGATCTTGAAGAAGTATATGAGAATTGTAATTACCATGATATAAAACATACAGAAGATATATACAGAAAAGATTTTAGCAGATGTCTTACAAAAGACTACGATGTTATTGATGAAGTTGCTTCTGGAAGTATAGGTCAAGTTTATAAAATAAAGTCTAAATATGACAATAAGGAATATGCTATGAAAGTCCTTCATCCAAATGTTAATTCAAACCTACAATTAATGGAATGGATTCTAAAATTTGTGTATAATGCTCCAATGCTAAAGAAATTATCACGTTATTACTTCCCTATCAAAATAAGTGATTTCATAAGTGATTTCAGGACTCAAACGAATATGATAAATGAAGGTAACAATCTACTTCATTTCATGGAGGTGTATAAAGATCAAGATGTTTTCATTATCCCCAAAGTCTATAAGTTTTCAAAAAATATATTAATTATGTCTTATGAAGAAGGTACCGTATTTGATAAGATAGAAGCTTCTGATTACATGAAATATAAAATGATAATACTAAATAAGATTTTTGTTAAAAATAATCAACACACACATCGCCTTATGCATGGAGATCTACATAAGGGTAATTGGAAAATAAGAATTGATGAAAATAATAATATTAAGATAATTATCTATGATTATGGATTTTGCTGGAGGATGCCTGATTTTATTTCACATGAAGATTCTATGTTTGTTGATAGAGCGATGATAACACCAATAGAAAATATAGACAATTATGTAAAAGCTATGTATATCCTTATAAATAAAATGTCACCAATAGAGTCTATCTTAGAATCTGTATCAACTGTTAAAATTAATATGATAAAAGAAGGTAAGAGTAAAAATGAACTCTATGATGATCCTTTATTTTTAATAAATTTAATTCTAGAAGATTCAAGAAAAAATGATTATCTTATTGATAGTTTTATTTTTCAAAGTGTAATCGTGCATAATCAATTATGTAATAATTTAATAAAATACGGTATAAATGTCAAAGAAGGAAAAAGTGATTATTTTAAAAATCAAATATTAACGATTATCAACATTTGTAAAACGTATGAAACATGTAGAAAATACTCATATATTTTAGAAAAAGAATATAAAGAATTGAATATAAAAAAAGATACATTATTTGAAGGGACAGATTATCTAAAAGGATATGAACTTAATATTAATTAATTTTTTCTTTCCATTTCTCATGATATGATACTTCAATATAATCCTTACCCATTTTATATAAAATGGTTCCAAAGAATATTAATGGTAAATAAAGTAGATCGCTATAATTAAACATTTAATATTCTCTCGGCACTTTTTTTTTAAATAATTTTAAAATTTGATTTTTATTTAAGAATATATTAAATAAATAAACAATACCAACGGTATGAGCATTAGTACTGACGATATAATAAAAACATATTTTAACCAGAAAAATGTTATTGTTGATCATCAGATAAAGTCATATAACTATTATGTTGATACTATAATACCTCAAATAATATCACAATTCTTCCCAGTCACTATACCCTTCAATGATGATAATTGTGTAATAAAAGAAGTTAAATTGGATATCAATAATATAAGGATCGGAAAACCACTCCTTATTGAAAATAATGGATGTTCAAAACTTATGACACCGAATATGGCAAGAATAAGGAATAGCACATATATCTCCCCTATCACAGTTGATTTTGATTCAATCATCAAAACTCAAGAAAATGGAGAAATTATTGAATTAGAAAAAACAACAATTAAAAATATCCTTTTTGGAAAGATTCCTATCATGGTAAAATCAAAGTATTGTATCCTTAAACAAAAGGGTGGTGAAGAAGAATGTAAATATGATGTTGGTGGATATTTCATTATTAATGGAAACGAAAAGGTTATTATCTCTCAAGAAAAGATTGCAAATAACCTAATACAAGTGTACAAAAACCCTAAAAATTACTCAAAATATTCGCATATTTGTGAAACACGGTCCCTTAATGAGAATACATTCGGTATCCCCAAAGTAGCGTCTATAAAGATAACAAATAAGGATGATATTTATAGCAATCAAATAAGGATCCTTTTACCTCATATGAAAACTGAAATTCCAATATTCGTCCTCATGCGAGCACTTGGTTGTGAATCAGATAAAGAAATAATCTATCATGTAATAGATAATAATGGATCATCAATTGACACAAATATCCTTAAAATTCTAAAACCATCCATAGAAGAAGCGAGAGAAGTAATGACAGAAACAGAAGCGGTCATTTACATTAGTAAACACATTAACAATAACAGTTACTATACACAGAATGAAGAAAAAAAAATTAATTATGTCCGGGAATGTATCCTTAAAGAATACCTAAATCACTTGGGGGATAACTTTGAAAAGAAAATATATTTTACAGGTCTTATGGTAAATAAATTGGTTAAATGTTATCTAGGTATAATACCATACGATGACAGGGACAGTTATATTAATAAACGATTTGAAACACCAGGTTACCTCTTAGGTAACCTAACATATCAATGTATACACAAAATTACAAAAGATATCAAAAATTTCATTACAAAAGAAGTTAATAGTGGTCTTTGGAACCTTAATAAACAATACAATCAAATCGTAAATGATATAAATATACATAAGATTATTAAACCATCATATATTGAAAATATTTTGAAAGGTGCTCTTGCGACTGGAAATTGGGGAATGAAAGTAAACGCAAGTAAGCAAGGTGTATCACAAGTCCTTAATCGTTTGACTTTCATCAGTACAATTTCACATATGAGACGTGTTCAAACACCAACTGATAATACTGGTAAATTAATTCCTCCCAGAAAATTACATGGAACATCGTGGGGATATGTGTGTCCCACGGAAACACCAGAGGGTCAAGCAGTTGGTGTTGTAAAAAATTTAGCAATGAACAGTGAAGTATCTATTGGCGAAACATCCGAAACAGTAAGGCATTACATAAATGAATATATTATAACCTTTGATAAAATACATATTTATGATTTCAACAAATTAAAATATGTAAGGGTATTCGTTAATGGGGATTGGATTGGGTTTACTGAAACTCCAAAAGAAATTATCAATATTGTAAAATCAAAGAGAAAAATAGGATGTATAAATATCCATACTTCTATTAATTGGAATATTCAAGAACAATATATTTATATATTTTCGGATAGTGGGAGACCTCTAAGACCTCTTATCATTATTAAAGACGGAAAACCACTATTTAATGAAAAAATTAGAGAAAGACTACAAAAAGGAACAATCAATTGGTTAGATATGATTTCAACTTTTAATGGTGACGGAGATTACTGTATTGAATATATTGATCCCCATGAAACAAATAATTGTACAATATCAATGGAACAAAAAGATAATCATTTAGAAAAAAGATCAACACACTGTGAGATACATCCATCTCTGATTCTAGGGGCACTAGCATCATGTATTCCATTTCCACATCACAATCAGTCTCCTAGAAATACATATCAATCTGCTATGGGTAAGCAGGCAGTTGGTGTCTATTGTACAAATTATAATCAAAGATACGATACATTTAGTCATGTTCTTTCACACCCTCAAAAACCTTTGATAGATACTAAAATGATGAAATTCCTAAATGCTGATAAATTACCAAATGGTATTAATGTGATTGTAGCGATCGCTACATATGGTGGTTACAACCAGGAAGATTCTATCATATTTAATCAATCATCTATTGATAGAGGACTATTCTCATCCACATTCTATAGGACTTATAAAGATGAAGAAAAAAGAATCAACTTTCAGGGTGAAGAAGAAAAATTTTGTAAACCAGAAAAATCACGACTCCTTTTCCCAAAACCTTGTAATTATGATAAACTCAATAAAACCGGGTTCATTGATAAAGACACATACGTAACTGAGGATGATATTCTTATTGGAAAAGTTGTCCCCATTAAAGATAGTACTAATTATGATTATAAAGATAGTAGTATGTGTCTAAGGAGGAATGAAAATGGTTATATTGATAAGAACTATGTTACCACAAATAGTGATGGTTATAATATATGTAAAACAAGAATAAGGAGTTTCAGGGTTCCAGAAATAGGAGATAAATTCTCTTCGCGACATGGACAAAAAGGAACTGTTGGAATGGTTTATAGATCTGAAGATATGCCATTTTCATCAAATGGTATCATACCCGATATAATCATTAATCCACATGCTATTCCAAGTAGAATGACAATTGCTCAATTAATTGAATGTATTCTTGGAAAAACGTGTTGTGAAACAGGGAATATTGGTAGTGGAACTGCGTTTGATAGAATTTCTGTAAAGACAGTTGAACAAATGCTTGAGAATGCGGGACATGAAAGACATGGAAATGAAATACTCTATAACGGGTTTACAGGTGAACAACTTAAGACACAAATATTTATAGGTCCAACATATTATCAAAGACTTAAGCATATGTCTGGAGATAAGATACATAGTCGTGCAAGCGGACCAATTGTAACAATGACTCGTCAACCGGCAGAAGGTAGATCTTCACATGGTGGTCTTCGTTTTGGAGAAATGGAACGTGACTGTATGATAGCACATGGAACCTCTAACTTCCTAAAGGAAAGGATGATGGATGTTTCCGATAAATACAGTATATTCATCTGTAGTCAATGTAATATGCAAGCAATATCAGATCCAAAAACAAATATGTATGAATGTAAACACTGTAAAAACTATAAGAAGTTTAAGAAAATATATATTCCATACTCTTGTAAACTCCTTATGCAAGAACTTCAGTGTATGAATATTGGTCCAAGGTTCTTAACTGATAAATAAAATTAATATAATATAATATAATATAATATAATATAATGGTAAAAATAGGAATACTCGGTGGTAGACTTGGTGAAACAAATCCATCAACCCCATATAAGAAATGGATGGATAATGTTCCTGATAAATATATTGATGCGGATGGGTGGATCTTGAATGAAGCAGCATTAGTTGCCGCGATCGAATATAAATATCCTGACGCAGAAGTAAAATATATCACAAATCTTAATGAAAAAACACTTCAAAAAAATGATGTAAATTTTTTAGTTGGTGTTAATCTCTTAAATGCTTGGCATGGAAAATCAAAGGTTCAATATCAAAAATGGTTGGCGATAATGAAAAATAAAAAAAATAATATATATCCCCCTCTATCTGAACAGAATTTCTTATATAATAAAGGTGATTATTTAAAATATTATGAAAATAAAGGGATACCTATAGCACCTACTTTTTTAATTAAAAAGAAAAGAGATGCTTCAGATATAATTAAAAAAGTTAGAGAAAATGGTTGGTCTTCTTTTATTGTTAAACCTGACTATGCGTTTGCAAATATAGAAATATCAAAATATGATCTAAAAACTACCGAGAATACTCAAATTACTGAATCCTATTATTCTGATGATCCATCAATCACAGAAAAAACAGAATCATTCTACTCTGATATACCAAATAGTGACGATGGAAAGGTTGAAAAAGAGTTAACAAAATATTTACAAAAAACTAAAAAATTCCCCGGTTTAGTTTGTCAAGAAAAAATGATTGGATTTGCTAAAAAGTTTGAGGTTAAAACATATTGGCTCAATGGAGAATATAAATATAATGTATCCATTAAAGCATGGCCTCCCCCAGAAAGTTTTGGTAATGTAAGTAAAGGGACTTTAAAGGGTATTCAAAAACTTGCCCAAAAAGTCCTTGATAATTACCCAGAAACTAAAATAAAAGGGAAGGTTGTAAGACCACTATTCTTAAGAATTGACCTTGGTTGTTGTCAAGGAAATACACTTGATACAACTAAATATTTCTTAAATGAAATAGAATATGCTGGTTGTGGTACGTTCACAGATGTTAAAAACGTATTCCATTATTGGCCGGAAGCATACTATAAGAAAGCAATTGAAATCAGTAATTTATAATACTATATTCTTAAATTATTTATATATGCTATAATAAAATGGATAATTCTTCATATGGTTTTAGTGGAAAAGGAGTAAATGGTATAGCCGATTACGAATCCCTTAGTGGTGGAGGTCGCAGAAAGGCTAGACGGTCAACTAGACGCTCTGCGAGAAAGAGTGCTAGACGGTCAACTAGACGCTCTGCGAGAAAGAGTGCTAGACGGTCAACTAGACGCTCTGCGAGAAAGAGTGCTAGACGGTCAACTAGAC
>Ga0206126_10002938_pt1 | contig 17777 bp, 19 predicted proteins | sample Helgoland_Spring_5_FD_148621 | JGI IMG/M metagenome (GOLD analysis project Ga0206126, IMG submission 148621) | Pelagic subsurface seawater microbial communities from Kabeltonne, Helgoland, North Sea - Helgoland_Spring_Bloom_20160412_1 | ecosystem: Environmental > Aquatic > Marine > Epipelagic ...
GAAGAGTGGAAGCCTACTCCAGAAGGTGTAGCTATGCCGCTAGACTTAACAAACTCTCGAGAAATGTTCGCAGGTTTAGTTGAAATACTATCCTTAGCTGAGTCAAAGACTTTAGTAGAAGAATGTTTCGGAGACCTTATCAAAGGTTTATACGATGACAACCATATCAGCTGATTATAAGAAACAACTACAGCAGATGCATCAAGAGCAAGATTCTTGGGGTACCACTGCAGAAATAGCCGGTGCGTCTAGCGTACTACGTATAGCCCAAGAAAACAACCTAACAGATGTATTAGACTATGGTTGTGGTAAGGGATATCTAAAACAAGGCCTGACAGGTTTAGGTGTTAAAGAGTATGATCCCGGAATACCTGGAAAGGACGAAGTACCCGCACCTCGCGAGCTCGTAGCTTGTATAGATGTACTAGAGCATATAGAACCTGAGTATATTGATGCTGTACTACAAGACTTAGCAAGAGTAACCTTGAAGAAAGGCCTCTTTCTAATATCTTTAATACCTGCACAAGCTATATTACCAGATGGTAGAAATGCTCATATTTTGTTGAAGAGTCCTGAGTGGTGGCACAGCGAGGTGGGTAAGTATTTTAAAGTAGATAATGCTACAGTATTCAGCCTTGCGAATCCTCCAACCGCTTACTATGATCTAAAAAAGTACCCTTACCACAGCATACAAATAGAAGTAAGCAACAAGTAAAATAATTCTTGACAATAACCTTAAAATTACGTATAATATCTTTTCAAATTTAGGGAAATAATAAATGCAAGAATTTTTAGATAGAGCAAGTCAACTATACTACGAAGGCACTCCTATTCTTTCAGATGAGGAATTTGACCTTTTAGCTGATAAACATCAGTACAACTCTGTAGGCTACCAAGTTACGGATGCAGTTTCGCATACGTATCAAATGTATTCCTTACAGAAATGTTTCGATATTGACAACGCTCCTTTAGATATTAATGAATGTATTTCTAGCCCTAAGTTAGACGGAGCAGCAGTATCTCTCCTGTACGTAGATGGGAACCTTGAGTTAGCTTTAACTCGTGGTGATGGCCTACAAGGTAGAGATATTACTGATAAAATGGCTCAGCTAGTACCTAACAAACTTGATCGAAGAGGTCGCTTTAAAGACCTCTACTCTGGAGTTGTGCAAATTACTGGCGAGGTCGTAGCTCCAAGTAGTATCCCCAACTCTCGTAACTTCGCTTCGGGGTCGCTTGGACTTAAAGGACTTTCGGGTCTAGACGAGTTCAAAACTAGACCTTTAGTATTTGTAGCTTATGATGCTTATCCTCATGCCGTTCCTACTTATAGTAATGAATTGGGTATTTTGCGTTCTATGGGCTTGAATGTAGTTACGAGTTTCGATCACACAGATTATCCCACAGATGGTATTGTATACCGTTTGAGAGATAGTCGTGATTTTGAAGAGAAGGGTTATACTTCTAAACATCCTCGTGGTGCTTTTGCTCTAAAAGAACAGAAGTCGGGTGTTGAAACCACTCTTGTTGATGTAGTGTGGCAGCTAGGTAAAAGCGGTGTTGTAAGCCCAGTAGCGATCTTAGATCCTGTTGAGGTAGGCGGAGCCACAGTATCTAGAGCCACATTGCACAACATTCAGTATATTCGCGACCTCGATCTTGAGATCGGTTGTAAAGTCGAAATTATACGTTCAGGTGAAATCATACCTCGCGTTGTAAGACGTATAGATTGATTGCTACCTTGAAAAAAATAATTCTTGACAATAATCTTAAAAATGCGTATAATACTTATTCAATTTCAAAGGGAAGACCATGACATTAATCGAAGCACCAAGTAATTGCCCTAGCTGTGATTCAGTCTTAGAAGATGTCAACTTCCTTTTGTATTGTAGAAATCCGCACTGCGGAGAGAAAACTCTGAAGCTCATCGAACACTTCGCCAAGACCTTAAAGATTAAAGGACTCGGTCCTGCCTCTATCAAGAAGTTAGGTATTGTCTCCCTAGAGGAACTTTATACTCTCACACTTGAAGAAGCATCGGAGGGACTTTCATCAGATCGTCTGGCTGTAAAGTTATTAGATGAGCTACAGAACTCAAAAGATGCGACACTAAATGTCTTATTACCAGCATTTAGTATCCCGCTTATCGGCAAAACTGCTTCGGAAAAGCTATCAAAGGTCTGCAAAGATATTGAAGAAATAGACTATGATTTGTGCCGCTCCGCAGGACTTGGTGATAAGGCAAGTACTAACTTGTGTTCTTGGATTGAAGAAGAGTTCTATTTTGTAAGCCTTCTACCCTTTACTTTTAGGTTTAGTCAGCCTCGCGCTGTTCAAGCTACAAAGGGTGTGGTCTGCATTAGTGGTAAACTAAAGAGTTTTAAAACTAAAGCAGAAGCAAACGCTGTACTAGAAGAACTCGGTTACTTAACCAAATCAAGTTTAACAAAAACCGTAACACATTTGGTAAACGAAAGCGGAGTAGAATCCGCAAAAACTAAGAAAGCCAGAGATGCTGGCGTTCAAATTATAGATAATCTATTACATTTTATTGGAGAATAAATAATGGCACTTCCTAAGTGGACAGACGAGCGTACAGACGCTCTTACAACTTTCGTAGGTGATGAATCACCTGTGAGTCAAGCTACCGTTGCAGAAGCAGCAGGTAACTTGGAAACTTCAACCCGTTCAGTTTCTAGCAAACTGCGTAAAATGGGCTTTGAAGTAGAACTAGCTTCAGCAGCGGCAAGCCGTGCGTTTACTGATGCTCAAGAAGCTACCCTTGCTTCGTTCGTTGCTGATAACAGCGGACAATATACTTATGCAGATATCGCAGGTCTTTTCGAAGATGGCGCGTTCTCTCCTAAGTCTATTCAAGGTAAAATCCTATCAATGGAACTTACTAGCCACGTTAAGCCAGCCCCTAAGGTTGAAGCTGTACGTACTTATAGCCCAAGCGAAGAGCAGACTTTCGTAGGCCTCGTCCAAGACGGTGCTTTCGTAGAAGCTATCGCTGAAGCTCTAGGTCGCTCAGTAAATTCAGTACGTGGTAAGGCTTTGAGCCTGTTGCGTTCTGGCGACATTGATGCGATTCCTCGTCAAGAAACTACTAAAGGCGCTTCTAAAGAAGATCCTTTAGCTAACTTGTCAGTCGGCGACATGACTGTTGAAGCAATTGCTGAGTCAATTGGTAAAACTGCTCGTGGCGTAAAGACTATGCTAACTCGTCGTGGCTTAACTGCTTCTGACTATGATGGCGCGGCTAAGAAAGAAAAAGCATCAGCTTAATCTAACTTAGCATTATCAAGGGTAGGCTCTTCGGGGTCTACCCGCATCTTTAAACTTGGGAGGGTTTTAATTGAATATCGCATCGGCTCTAATAAAGCAAGTGCTCGCACTACAGGACTTTCAGACCTGGAGTGTTACGCATAAGCATTACTTGCCAAGTGAGTATCATAGTCTGCATAAGATTATTGATAAGCACTGCGAGACTTTTCATAAAATGCCCACAGTTGAAGATTTGAAGTATGAAATTCGTGACTCTGGTACTCGTGAAAAACTTTTTGCGATTGAAGCTGTCGAGGTCGATGCCGACCCTGATATGCTTCTTCAGTATCTGAAGAACGAATATACTCAAAAAGAAATTCTGGACTCGCTAGAAGATTATGTTGAGAATTCTGTAGCATTCGAGGATGCTCAGGAATCTGTAAACCACCTTCACCAAATTGTCTTAGACATTGAGGATAAGGTAGATCTCGAAGACCCACAGGAAAGTATGCAACGTATTGACCTGTTCGAGCCAGAAGAAGATTTAGCTAAATACATGAAGTTCGGACTCAATGATGAGTACGATCATGAAATCCAGTTCTCTCCTAGAGATTTGGTTATGGTCGGTGGACGACGTGGTGCAGGTAAATCTGTTATTTGTGCAAACATTGCTAACAATGTTTATGCTTCAGGTAAGTCGGCTATCTATTTCACTATTGAGATGGATAGTCGTTCTATCCTCCAGAGGTGTTGTTCTATTGCTACTGAAATCCCTTTTTCGCGTTTGCGTACTCAGAACTTAAATGTTACCGAGTGGGAAAAAGTAGCTGAATGGTGGGCATCTCGTTATGTTGATGGACAAGAACGTTTGAAGGAGTATAGGGAACATCGTGACTTTGACAAGTTACATAGTGTGCTAAAGAATAACTGCGAGCTTCTCCCGACTCAGCAGTTAGACGTAGTATATGAACCATCCTTGACATTATCCAAGATTCGTGCTGAGCTTGACAAAAAAGTTAAGTCTCTGAATGTTGGTGTCATTATTGTTGACTATATTAATCAGGTAAAACGCTCGAGTCTACCCTCTCGTGGAGGGCAGTATGACTGGACAGAACAAATCGAAGTAAGTAAAGCATTGAAGTCTATGGCTCAAGAATATGATTGCACTGTATTCTCCCCATATCAAACAGACGCTAGTGGAGAAGCTAGATTCGCTAAAGGTATCCTTGATGCGGCAGATGCCGCTTACACGTTAGAAACGTGGGATCATGAAGATGCTTGTATTACACTCAACTGTGTAAAAATGCGATCAGCCTCTATGAAGTCATTCACATCAGAAGTAGACTGGGACAGCTTGAAGATTGGCCCTGAGTCTGCACTCACTCCCCAAGAAAGAGAAGATTCTTCACACAAAACAGGTGAAGACATTGATGACATCTAAAAATAGTTCTTGACATCTTAGCTTCTTTTGCGTATAATATACGGATAAATAAGAGGAGAGAAGCAAATGGCACTTACATTCGGCAGTTTACGACACACAGCTTCAGGTAGAAAGCGCAAGCCTTTACCGAAGTCTAAGTCTTACACCCCCAAGTTTGAACCTTTACAGGCTTCGAATACTTATCGCAGAGACACTGTAGAGTATAAATCTGCAGATAGTGGTGTAGGTATATGTACAGCCCCTGATCGTAGTTATACAGAAGATGCAACGTTTACAGTAGCTCCTGCATATAACAAAGGTGCTTATCAAGTAATTAGTAAAGAAAATATTAAGGATATTGGACGATGATGTTAGTAGACCCACCTCAGGGACATCTCTACGGCTTTCCAAAAGCAGTACCAAAAGGCTGGTTTTCCACAATGGAGTGGGAAGAACGTAAGGCATGGTTTATAGAAAATGGATACCCAGAAAAAGTTATAGATGAATATGGTGACTATTTTTATTGCACTCACACTCACATGGACTAATATAGTATGACAGTAGAAGAGCTATTAACTAGTAAAGATGTTTATTTTATACCCAAAGGAGCAGATGCGTTAGTACGTTGTCTGAACCCTGAGCATGATGATAGAAACCCTAGTATGCGTATTGATCGTATTACTGGTGTATTTCAGTGCTTCTCCTGTGGTTATAAAGGAAACCTTTTTACTCATTTCGGCGAAAAGGCAAATCAACTACAACTCAGACGAGAACTATTAAAAAAGACTATTAGAGAAAAGAGGTCTGAGTCGGTTGGTTTGTCTTTTCCTCGGAATATTGTCCCTTATGTGGGCAATTGGAGAGACATTAAGCCTGAAACATATAAGAAGTTTGAGGCATTTCAACACCATGATCCTGATCATATTGGTAGGATTGTATTCCCTGTAAGAGATATATCTGGTCGTATTGTAGCCTTCAACGGTCGTCATACTACTGGCGGAACGCCTAAGTACATGATCTCGCCTGCGGGTGCAAAGATGCCTTTATTCCCTGTAGTAGAACCTATACAAGGTTCGGTTATACTAGTAGAAGGTATATATGATATGATAAACTTGCATGATAAAGGACTAGATAATGCAGTTTGTTGTTTTGGGACAAGAAATATCAATGAAGATAAACTAAGAATGTTGTCTATACAAGGTGTGGACGAGATTATTGTTTTCTTTGATGGAGATGAGGCAGGACAGACCGCCTCGAAAGAAGTTCAAGAGATGGCTGAGCGAGTAGGCTTAGCACACCGCAATGTTTCCTTAAAGGATCGTGATCCAGGGGCATTGCCTTTACAAACAGTACAGAAACTAAAGAGTAAATTATATGCCTAAAGTTGCATTAGTAGAAACTAAGAAAAGTAGAACCAATTATAAAAAAGAGTTTGACGAAGCGTTTGAGTTTGATCAGTATCAGCTTTGCTCTGATCCTACTCTTAAAAAAGTATTAAAACGAGACTGCGACATCGAGATTGATGTAGATGCGTACGATTGGCTAATACTTGTGGGAAGTGATGCTCTTAAATACTTCACCCCCATCAACTCAGTTACAGAATATTCTGGTAAGAAAGTAGAAGAGAAGTTCTTACCTGTCATTAACCCTGCCATGCTTGCTTTCAAGCCAGAGGCTAAAAGAACTTGGGAAGATTCCAAAGCAAGTATTATTGGTTACATCAAAGGTGAGATCGAAGATACTATTATTACAACACATAATGCCTGGGGTATTCAAGATACCTCCGAAGCAAATGCTTTCTTCCAAGCAGCTATCGACGCTCCCAGCCCTTATGTTGCACTCGATTCCGAGACTACAGGACTATACCCACGTGATGGGCATATGCTTGGTTTATCTCTATCTTATGAGCAAGATCGCGGAGCCTATATTGATACAGAGTGCCTAGATGAAGAGTCAGAGCGGTTATTGCAAGAACTATTTGATAAAAAAGTAGTAATCTTTCATAACGCAAAGTTTGATTTGGCATTCTTTGAGTACCACTTTAACTTTAAGTTTCCTAGGTTTGAGGATACAATGCTACTGCATTATCTTATTGATGAGAACCCTGGCACACACGGACTTAAACAGTTAGCTATTAAGTATACCGTATACGGAGATTATGAGAAGCCTATGTATGACTGGATTGCGGATTACCGTAAACAGCATGGCATTCTTAAAAATGATTTTAACTGGGGAGACATTCCCTTTGACATTATGAAACTGTATGCAGGCATGGATGCTGCCGTTACCTTCTTACTTTACGAGAAGTTCGTAAAGATTAAGCAAAACAAGCGTCTAGCAAAAGTATATGATAACATACTAATTCCTGGTTGCCGTTTCTTAACGGACATTCAAGACAATGGCGTACCTTTTGACAAGCTCCGACTAGTAAAGTCTCAGTCTCTTATGCAAGAACAGATCGACGAAGCAGTTGTAGAGCTATACAAAGACCCTGCCATTAATAAATTTGAGAAAATAAATGGAAAAGATTTTAATCCTAACTCTACTGTTCAGCTTCGTAGTTTGTTGTTCGACTTTGTTGGGCTCAATCCTACTGGCAAAAAGACTGGCACTGGAGCACATTCTACAGATGCGGAAGTTCTTGAAGCACTCGGGCAACAATCCCACATCCCAGGACTTATCCTCAACATTAGACAGAAGTCCAAGATTAAAAATACTTATCTGGACAAAATCTTACCGCAGTTGGATAGAGATAGCAGACTCCGTACAGGTTTCAACCTGCATGGTACTACTAGTGGCAGGCTTAGCTCTAGTGGTAAACTTAACATGCAACAACTGCCTAGAGATAACCCTATTGTAAAAGGTTGTATCAAAGCAGCGCCAGGACATAAAATTGTCGCAATGGATTTAACAACAGCAGAAGTATACGTAGCCGCAATTCTAGCAAAAGATACTGCATTGATGGACGTATTTAAGTCGGGAGGCAACTTCCACAGTACAATTGCTAAAAAAGTATTTAGACTACCTTGTCCTGTAGAAGAAGTAGCTGAGAAGTTTAGTACCCAAAGACAGGCGGCAAAAGCCGTAACATTCGGCATCATGTACGGTGCAGGGGCTAATAAAATCAGTGAACAGGTCACAAAAGATAGTGGTAAACCTTTTACTAAGACAGACGCTCAGGAAGTTATTGATGAGTATTTTAACGCTTTCCACAAGTTAAAAGCGTGGATTGAAGATAACCAGAAATATATCCAACAAAATGGGTTTATTTACAGCTTCTTCGGAAGAAAAAGGAGACTACCAAATGTCGCTTCGACGGACAAAGGCATACAGAGTCATAGCATTAGGAGTGGTCTTAATTTTCTGGTGCAGTCTGCTGCTTCTGATATTAACCTTTTAGGTGCTATAGACATGAACGCATGGATTAAAGCCAATAATAAGAAGGCTCGTATCTTTGCACTAGTACACGATTCCATTCTTGCAGAAGTACCAGAAGGTGAAGTAGACGAATATATGGAGAAATTAGCTTCGTTTATACAGATGGATAGAGGTCTTTCTATTCCTGGCGCTCCAGTAGGCTGTGACTTTGAAATTGTACATGAGGATTATTCGGGCGGTAAGTTCGAGAAAATGTATGCTGCTAACATATAAAGATTTTAATAAAATAGCATTCCCCGCATTCTTACTAGAATCGGGGAACTGGGAAAGAGTAGATGGCTTGCTTTTTTGTGACGGTCAAGTAGTAGACGATACTAACCAGCCAGGCACTACTCTTGGAGCGCGCAGAGTGCAGTCTCCTATGAAGGATCAGTATGAGTTGAAAAAGGCTGTAACTGCTCCGAATGGTTTAATGAAACAAGGTACTAAGTGTTTTGTAGATAATACAGGAATGCCGTTTATATACGATAAAACTTTGTTTTGCAAGTTAAGCTATTTAAAAATTCGTAAGATTCAGCGTAAGGATTCTGCTACGCTTATATGGGTAAAGGGACACAACGCTCCTTTTACCGTACCACGCCCTCCCGAAGATGGAAAATCTTGGGCAGGGGTTCTGCATCTACATGGACTTCCGTGGATGCTTTATGAGTATTCTGATGAGAAACTCAAAGACACTAGAAAGAAAGTATAACTATGGCTAAAAAACGAAAAACTCTAGCAGGTGTGAACTTTGAATTAAGAGAGATCGAACCTTTAACACGAAACCAACTGAAAGCATTTGATGCAGCAGATAACTTAGTACTTCATGGATTGGCAGGTACAGGTAAAACGTTTATATCCTCCTACCTTGCGTTCGATGATATGACGAAAGGCGAGTATCAAAAGCTAGTAATTATACGAAGCGCAGTACCTACTAGAGATATTGGGTTCCTGCCAGGCACTGAGAAAGAGAAAGCCTCTGTATACGAAGAGCCTTATAAAGACATTGCAAACGACTTATTTGGTCGTGGAGATGCTTATGAGATTCTTAAACAGAAAAATTTAGTAGAATTTATGACCACTTCTTTTATTCGTGGTATTACTCTACGAGATGCTATTATTTTGATTGATGAGTGCCAAAATATGTCTTTCCATGAGCTAGACTCTATCATCACTCGCATGGGTGAGAATTGTAGGGTTATTTTTTGTGGAGACTTCCGACAAGCTGATCTGAGGGGGAACGGTATTAAGGATTTCTTTCAGGTATTGAAACGTATGGGTCTTTTCACCTTTGTAGAGTTTGAGGTAGAAGACATTGTGCGATCCGAGTTTGTCAAGACCTATATTATTGCTAAGAACGAACTTGAACTATGAAAGCAGTCATAAGTCACAGAATTTATATGGAATGCGGTGCTGATCTTCAAGAGAAGATTGACAAAGAGCTGACATATTCTATTCCTACGCACAACCCGTTAGATCCACCCCAAGTTATCAAAAACATGGGCATTATTCGTAACGGGTTGGTGTCACTACCAATAGGGCGAACGGATTTGATCCCAGAGCACTATGAAATAGTCGATAAGCGTATAAGTAAGCCTGTGGACTTTCCTGAGTTTAAGTTTGATTTACGACCAAGCCAAAAGAAGGTTTATGATGAAATCGAAGACAATAGTATAATTAACGCATGGGTCAGTTGGGGTAAGACATTTACAGGTCTTGCTATCGCAGGCAAGCTAGGTCAAAAGACTCTCGTTATTACCCACACTGTCCCTCTGCGAAATCAGTGGGCAAAAGAAGTAAAGAAAGTCTATGGTTTTGAACCAGGCATCATAGGCAGTGGTAGATTTGAAATTGACGCTCCTATCGTGATTGGCAATACTCAAACTTTATACCGCAATATCGAGAAGATTCGTAAGGAATTTGGAACTATCATACTTGATGAGATGCATCACGTTAGTAGTCCCACCTTTAGTAAACTTTTAGATACAAATTACTGTAGATATAAGATTGGTCTATCGGGTACTATAGAAAGAAAGGATGGAAAACACGTTGTGTTCAGAGATTACTTTGGTAATACTCTTTTTAAGCCACCTAAAGAAAACTATATGACCCCTACAGTACATATTGTACCCTCAGAGATTCGTTTCATGGATGGTGCAAGGATTCCCTGGGCTAACAGAGTAACAAAACTAGCTACTGATGAAGAATATCAACATACAGTAAGTATGCTTGCCGCGGCCTACGCCGCAAGAGGGCATAAAGTGCTAGTAGTAAGTGATCGTGTTAGCTTTTTGAAAAGATGTGCAGAACTCACTGGAGACAAAGCAATTTGTGTAACTGGTGAAGTGTCTCACGAAGATCGAGAAACGCTTGTAGATGAAATTCTCTACGGGGATAAAGAGGTTCTCTACGGAACGCAGGCAATTTTCTCAGAAGGTATATCGGTTGATACACTAAGCTGTCTCATACTTGGTACACCTGTAAACAACGAACCCTTACTCACACAGCTAGTGGGCAGGGTAATTCGTAAAAAAGAAGGTAAAATTTCTCCGGTCATCATTGATATTCACCTTAAAGGGAACACTGCTCGCAAGCAGGCTTCTAATAGGGTAGGATTTTATATGAAACAAGGCTGGGAAATGAAATACCTATAAAAAAATATTTCTTGACAACTTACTTAAACTTCGGTATAATATATGCTCTTATTTGATTGGAAGAAGATTTACGATACGGCAGAGGGAAGCATTTCCACCTGTAATATGATTATGGCTATGCTTATAAAAAAGCAGATCCCTAAGAATAAGTATGACCCTATCTATAAATTTTCTCAGAAAAACTTTTCAGGAACCAGCTTTCTGCTACATCCAGAATTTCTTCTGTACCATTCTTATAAGTACACAAAACGAGAGATAGTTACATACTACGCCCTGGCTTCTTTACGGAGCTATAGCGACTATTTGGCATCTCAGAAACTAACGCTAGATCCACTACACTGTCCTGTGGATTTGGACGAAATCAAAGATAATAGGCTACTCATAGTATTACCGGACGAAATAACGTTCATCTATGAAGAAGTCACACTGGAGACTATACACTAATGGCACTATCATTTAACAAACAAACGGGCGGAGCCCAAAAATCATCAATCGACACCTTTCAATACGTAGACGGCGATAACAAAATGCGCGTAGTTGGCGACATTCTTGCACGCTATGTTTACTGGATTAAAGGCGAGAACGATAAAAATATTCCAATGGAGTGTCTATCTTTTGATAGAAATTCCGAACGATTCAACAATGTAGACAAAGACTGGGTACGTGAGTACTATCCCGATCTTAAATGCGGGTGGAGCTATGCTACACAGTGCATTGACGGCGGTAAAATCAAAGTAGTAAACCTTAAGAAAAAGTTGTGGGAGCAAATTATTACTGCTGCCGAAGATCTAGGTGATCCTACTGATCCTGATACTGGTTGGGACATTTGTTTCAAGCGCGTAAAGACTGGGCCGTTACCTTACAATGTTGAATATCAACTACAAGCACTTAAGTGCAAACCTCGTCCATTGACTGACGAAGAGCGTACTCTAATTGCTGATCTAAAATCTATGGATGATGTAATGTCACGCCCAACACCTGACGCTCAGAAAGAGCTTCTTGATCGTGTACGCAATGACGGCAACGAGAGCGATGATGAGCTGCTAGAGCAAGAGTTTAATGTAGGATGATTCTCTTCACGGCAGACTGGCACATAAAACTGGGACAAAAGAATGTTCCTATAAAGTGGGCTACAAACCGTTATCAGATGTTCTTTGACCAAATCTATGAGTTAGAGAAAGATTGTAATATGCACATAATCGGAGGCGATCTCTTTGATCGTCTTCCGAATATGGAAGAGTTGGAACTTTACTTCAAGTTTATTCGTGGAGTAAAGATTCCGACTATTATTTATGATGGGAACCATGAAGCTACAAAGAAGAACAAGACGTTCTTTACACAGCTTAAACAAGTGTCACGCGACATAAACCCTTTAATAAATGTAGTAGACATATCGTATGTAGATACGGATCTTGGCTACGGCATATTACCCTACGCAGACATACATAGAAAAGGTGCTATAGACCATTTTGATAAGAGTCAGCCCTTATTCACCCACGTTAGAGGAGAGATTCCTCCACACGTTAAACCAGAGATAGACTTAGACTTACTAGGGGATTTTCCTGTAGTATTCGCAGGAGATTTACACTCTCATAGTAACACGCAAAGAAATATTGTATATCCAGGAAGTCCCATGACCACATCATTTCATAGGAATAAGGTAAAGACCGGATACCTATTGATAAATGAGAACAACTGGGATTGGATGTGGGAAGAGTTTAGGCTTCCTCAACTACTTCGTAAGACAGTATCAAATCAAGATGATATGGTAGCTACTGATTTCGATCACACTATATATGAGATTGAAGGAGATATACAAGACCTTGCCTCCGTAAAGAATACTGATCTACTAGATAAAAAAGTAGTAGTAAGGAAATCTGAAGCAAGTCTGATAATGAGTAAAGAGATGTCCATACAGGACGAGCTAGTAGAGTATCTAAACTATATTCTTGAAATAAACCCTGATAAAATACCAGACATAATAGGCACATATAATGATTACATTGCAAATACTGAAATGGGATAACTGCTTTAGTTATGGTTCTGGTAATGAGTTAAAATTAAATGACAATTCGCTAACACAGATTCTTGGTACTAACGGCATGGGTAAGTCATCTATACCGTTAATTATCGAAGAAGCGTTATTTAATAAAAACTCAAAAGGTATTAAAAAAGCAGATATACCAAACCGTTATGTAAATAATGGTTATGGTATATCTCTTTCCTTTACTAAAGATGATGACAGCTACCAGATAACTATTAATAGAAAGAGTAGTATAAAAGTTAAACTAGAGAAGAATGGAGAGGACATCTCTAGTCATACGGCTACCAATACTTACAAGACACTTCAGGAGATTCTTGGAGTAGACTTTAAAACATTCTCTCAGCTAGTATATCAAAATACGAATGCAAGTTTACAGTTTTTAACTGCTACAGATGCAAATCGTAAAAAGTTTCTTATTGATCTATTACACCTAGAGAAGTATGTTGAGTTGTTTGATATATTTAAAACAGCTTCAAAAGAGGTATCTTCAGTATCTTCTTCGATAGCAGGGAAACTTGCAACTGTTGAGAAATGGTTAGAAGATAATAAATTGAATGATACATCCATACTACCTTTGTTGGATTTAGAAGTTGATACATCTGAAGATGAGAAGACTTTCCGTTCTCTCACGACACAGATTGAAAATATTTTGGAAAAAAATAAAAATATCCAAAAAAATAATCAATATAAAGACCTATTGGATAAGATAGATATAGAAGAAGTCAACTCATCAAAAGCACAGTATCGGTCTTATGATGAGTTAAAAGAAGAAGTAGGTTCAGTAAGAGCAGTCGCTACGGGTGCTCAACGAACCTTACAGCAATTAGGGGAAATTCGTGACACTTGCCCTACGTGCGAGCAACCTATCGACAGTTCTGTCGAGAAGGCCATGAAAGAAACGGAGGAGCAAAAATATGAGGAATCTACAACAAGACTTAAAAGTCTTAAACAAGAAATTATCGACATTCAATCAGAAAATCTTGAGTTCGAGCGTTGTAACAAAGCTCGTAAAACTTGGGAAGACCTGTACCGTTCACATTCTGTCGACTTACCGGTCAATCTGTTGGATCAAGCAGAGCTTGAAGATAAGTTACAGAACGTTCAAAATAGCTTACGGGAAGCAAAAGACGAGCTATCAAGAATCTCTGCCGAAAACGAGCGATTAACCCGTCGAAATACCCGAATACAGGTAATACAAGAACAAACAGACGAGTTTATTGCTCAACTGGAAGAATACTCTGAGAAACTAGAGAAGAATCGTAAGCTAGAATCAAACCTTGATATACTCAAGAAGTCCTTTAGTACGAACGGTTTACTAGCATATAAAATAGAAAACCTTGTCGGAGAACTCGAAGAATTAGCAAACGAGTATCTGGCAGAACTTTCTGATGGTAGATTTACACTTGAGTTTGTTGTATCGAACGATAAACTAAACGTACAGATTACAGATGCTGGTAATGTTATTGACATACTTGCACTATCTTCTGGAGAATTAGCGCGTGTAAATACTGCAACCCTCTTAGCTATTCGTAAGCTAATGAGTAGTATATCTAAGTCTAGAATCAATATATTATTTCTAGATGAGGTAATTAGTGTATTAGATGACTCTGGCAAGGAACGATTAGTAGAGGTATTACTTCGAGAGGACTTAAACACTTATCTAGTATCACATGGGTGGTCTCATCCTTTACTGGAAAAGATCGAAGTAGTAAAATCAGAAAACATTAGTGTATTGGAGTAATTATGGTAGATTCGAGAGCAAAAGGAGCGCGTGGTGAGTATCTTGTAAGAGATATGCTTCGAGAAGCCACAGGGTTAAAGTTTGAAAGAGTACCTGCTTCTGGTGCGTTGGAATATCTGAAAGGGGACTTGTATGTCCCCAATCAGAGAAACCACTATTGCATTGAAGTAAAAAACTACAAAGATTCTCCACTGAACGATAGGATATTTACGGCTAAAAAGACTAATAATCTTATACGTTGGTGGAAAAAGATTGTAATACAGGCAGAAGGCGGAGATCAAAAGCCTATGCTATTTTTTAAATACGATAGATCTAAGGTATTTGTAGCTACACAGGAAACACCCGAGACCACAGAAGATTATATGTGGATTGCGTTTCTAGATTGTTATATACTACTAGCCGAAGATTTTTTGAAAGAAGAAGTGGAGTGGATAGGTGGCTTTTAATTTTAATGAAAGAATGGAAGGTGCAGAGGGGTCTACTTTAGTAGTAGATGCACTAAATTTAGCCTTCCGTTGGAAACATCAAGGTAGGACAGATTTTCGACATCAATATGTAGAAACAGTAAAATCCTTAGCAAACTCTTATAATTGTGGTAACATTATTATTACCGCAGATTGGGGATCTTCTAGTTATAGAAAAGAGATTTTACCTGAGTACAAACAGAATCGAAAAGATAAGTACGAAACACAGACAGAAGAAGAGAAGCAAGCATTTAAAGACTTCTTTGAAGAGTACGAAGAAACACTAGAATTACTCTCTGAAGAATATCAAGTTCTTCGTTTCAAAGGTGTAGAGGCAGATGATCTTGCTGCCCACCTTGTCAAACGTAAGAAAGACTACGGTTTAGATGAAGTATGGTTAGTATCTAGTGACCGAGATTGGGATTTATTGATTCAAGAAGGTGTAAGTAGATTTTCTTATGTTACTCGAAAAGAAGTAACTATAGACAATTGGAGTGAGCATTATAATGTTACTCCAGAAGAGTATATCTCTTTTAAGTGTTTAACAGGGGATAAAGGTGATAATGTTCCTGGCATTAGTGGAATCGGACCGAAAAGAGCCGAAGGTCTTATTAAAGACTATGGAGATGCCATGACAATATACGATAATATTCCACTAGCTGGTAGCTATAAATATATTCAAGAGTTGAATGCAAATGCAGAAGTTCTCTTGAAAAACTACGAGTTAATGGATCTAGTAACATATTGCGATGAAGCAATTGGAGTGGACAATGTGTCCGAGATTGAGGGGAGAATGATGAATGCAAATTGATTATAAAAGAGATAACTATCTATCTGAGTTTAGTATAAAAACTCTAGAAGATCGTTATTTAGTAGAAGGGGAAACATCTCCCCAGGATGCGTTCGCTCGGGCAGCAAAAACATTTGCAGATGACGAAGCACACGCACAAAGGTTATACGACTATGCTAGTAAATTATGGTTTATGTTCAGTACACCTGTACTTAGTAATGGTGGGACTAATAGGGGCTTGCCTATTTCTTGCTTCCTTAACTATGTGGAAGACTCAAGAGAAGGACTCACAGGACATTATACCGAAAATGCTTTCCTTTCTTCTGTGGGTGGCGGCATTGGTGGTTGTTGGAACGATGTACGATCAGTAGGAAGTAAAACCTCTGCGGGGTCAGAGTCAACTGGAGTAATTCCTTTCTTGAAAGTGGTTGATGCAGAAATGCTCGCTTTCTCGCAAGGTGTAACAAGAAGAGGTAGTTATGCAGCATATTTGGAAATGTCTCACCCAGAAATCGAAGAGTTTCTGGACATTCGTAAACCTACAGGGGGTGACGTTAACCGCAAGTCTACTAACTTGCATCATGCTGTCACTGTTTCTGACGAGTTTATGGAATTAATCGAAGGAGCCACAAGAGAAGAAGGCTTTGACGATTCATGGGATCTAGTAGATCCGCATAGTGGTGAAGTTACTAAAACTGTTTCCGCTAAAACACTTTGGGTAAAGTTAATTCAGAATCGTGTAGAGACTGGCGAACCTTACATTATGTTTAAAGATACAGTACAAGATGCTTTACCACAATTTCAGAAAGATGCAGGGTTACAAGTACATCATTCTAATCTATGCTCTGAGATTACTCTTGCCACTGATGATGAACGTACAGCAGTATGTTGTCTATCAAGTGTAAATCTGGAAGAGTATGACGAGTGGAAAGATAATGAACAGTTTATACCTGATCTAGTACGAATGTTAGATAATGTTCTTACACATTTTATTGATAATGCTCCTGATGCGTTGTATCGTGCTAAGTTGAGTGCAGAAAGAGAAAGAAGTATTGGTTTGGGAGCAATGGGTTTCCATGCGTATCTTCAAAGACACAATATTCCTTTTGAAAGCGTACTTGCCAAAGGCGCAAACAATAGAATGTTTACAAGAATTAAATCGGAGGCAGTACGTGCAACAAGACAACTTGCAGAAGAAAGAGGAGAATGCCCTGATGGCAAAGGTTACGGAGTTAGGAATGCACATCTTCTTGCTGTGGCCCCTAACGCTAGTAGTTCTATCATTTGTGGTAATACTAGTCCTAGTATTGAGCCTTATAGGGCTAATGCTTTCACCCAAAAAACTAAAAGTGGCTCTAGCCTACTTAAAAACGAGTATTTACAACACGCTCTCCAAGAAATTGGAATGGATACGGACGAAGTTTGGAAAAGTGTAATTACAAACGGCGGATCGGTTCAGCAGCTAGAGTTTTTAGATGAGTACACAAAAGACGTATTTAAAACAGCTGTAGAGATAGATCAGAAGTGGGTTATTGAAATGGCAGGGGATAGACAGCAGCACATTTGCCAGAGTCAGTCTCTTAACGTATTCTTCCCTGCTGATGTATCGAAGCAAGAGTTGCATGCTATACACATGATGGCATGGAAACAAAGAGTAAAAACTCTATATTATTTGCGTAGTGAAGCAATCAAAAGAGCTGAGACTGTATCAGACGAAGCATTAAGACAATATATGTTCGATAGTATCGACGAAGGCGCTTGTTTAGCGTGTGAGGGTTAAGATGAGATTATTAAAGTTTAGTGCAGAATGGTGCGGACCTTGCAAGATGTTGGCAAAAACGTTGGAGGGGGTTAGTCTCCCCTATACTATCTCAAGTATTGATATTGATGATAGCCCAAACTTAGCAGCGGACTACAAAGTTCGAGGAGTACCTACAATGATACTTGTAGATGACAATGATAAAGAAGTAGGTCGATTAG
>Ga0206126_10002940_pt1 | contig 17762 bp, 12 predicted proteins | sample Helgoland_Spring_5_FD_148621 | JGI IMG/M metagenome (GOLD analysis project Ga0206126, IMG submission 148621) | Pelagic subsurface seawater microbial communities from Kabeltonne, Helgoland, North Sea - Helgoland_Spring_Bloom_20160412_1 | ecosystem: Environmental > Aquatic > Marine > Epipelagic ...
TACTTTGGCACCTTTATGGCGCCCAAACGATAACAGGGTATCAAAATGGTGTAATTTCTTATTTCCAAACATAATGTTTAACTTTTTGGTGCTTGCCAATCTCTTACATCTATTTTTCCGGTAACCGCCTCAGAAATTAAGGATTGACGGTATTCTTTTAGTTTTTGGATTGATTCTTTTGCTTTACTAATTAATAAATCCATTTTATTCATTTCATTTTCTATGTGTTTTACAATCTTATTTTGCTCTTCTTTAATTGGTTTAGTTAAAAAAACGTTGTGCAATTTATCTTGTGTCATACTTGGTACTGCACTACTTTCTTGTAACAAATTAAAAGGAATTAAGGTCGATAAGTAAAACAAATATTTTGGCGAAACATCTTCATGTATTTCAGTATAGAATAAAGTATCTACAGTCCAAAATGGTTCTTCTATAAATTGAGGTTTATCAATTGTACCTTTTCTTCCTAACAATACAGAAGGTTTGTCATAAAGAAACTCTGATGCTCGTCCAAACTCACCTCCCGTACCTAAAATAGGATATTTTCCATTCTCAACTAAAACACCTTTTTGGTCTTTACCATTTCTAATTGTAGCAAAATATTTAAATTTAGAAATTACCCAATGCTCCGGAATATCACCCAACCACTCAATACCAGAATCTTTTAGTTTTACATTTTTGTTTAAACCTTTGGTAACGGCTTCGTTAATAATGGCTTGGCGTTGCTCTTTTAGCTTTTTTATAAGGGCTTCTTTTTGAGCAATAATTGCATCAATTAAACCGGTTTTGTAATCTAGGTAGGTAGCTATTTGGGTTTGTTCTTGGGGTGAAGGAAAACACATTTCTAACTCGGCAATATCAGTTGAGCTAATATTTTCTTGAGCTGCTCCATCACATTCAAGTCTAATAAATTCTTCAAAAAAATCTGTAAGTATAAAGTACTTTAAATATCTCTGCAAATTATTTTTTTTAGCTCTAACACTTCCAACTCTTTGATTCAAATAAGCAATTTCATCCGTATCAAATGATGAACTTTTACCTATAGTAGCTCCAGTCATAGCTAGAAGTATATCTCCTTTTTTTATTATAAATCGTTCAAGGTCTTCTATATTTTTTGGATTAGCTCTTTTTGCATATGATGGCTCAACTTTTAATTTTATATCTCCAATTCTAATTATTGGAACACCACCTTTCGGTACATAATCTTTAGATTTAAAAGCATAGCCACTTAATATATCAGCAAAGTGTTTGAACTTACTAAATTGCCAACTTTTAGGTATGCTTTTTATCCAAAGACCTTGTGTTTCCTTATATGTCTCGTATCGCTTCATATTTATGATATCAAATCTTTTAAAAGGTCCTTGATACTTTTTTCTAAACCTACAATTTCACTTTTCACTTCACTAGCGGCACGCAGTGGTTTGTAATGGTAAAAATATTTGGTAAAGTTAAGCTCATAGCCAATACGTGTTTTATCATAATCTATCCAAGCATCTGGTACGTGGGGCAGTACTTCATTTTTAAAATACTGGTCTACATCTTGGTTTAAAGGCACACTCTCTTTGTCTCGCTTTTTGGTGTCTGGTTTGTATGCTTTTTTCAAAAATGCTTCAATCTCCTTAAGATCTTTTTTGCTTATATTGGAAAAATAATTTTCATAAATATCTTTTGCTGGGACACCTTCCAGTAACTCTGGAGCAAGATTCGTGGTGTCTTTAATAATTATTAAATTACCTTCTTCATCCACAGTAACTGGTGTACTAGATATGTAGTCTCCGCGATTAGCTGCATTTTTAAAATGATCAATTTCCTCTATGAGTCCTAGTAACTGACCCGGTGTTTTATCTTTAAGTTCTGGATTTCTAAAGCAGTTAAATGCCTCTTTTAAATCATTTACCTCTACCATGCTCATCTCTGGCTGCTCTATGGTTAATTCATAGTAGCCAAAGTATTCGTTATCGAATATTTTACTATGCGCGCTTTCCTCAAAGTTGGTGTATAGCTCAAGTAGCTTCCCAATGTGCTCGATGGTAATTTCGTTACGTTTGTTACCCAAACTCTTTTTGTTGGGCTGGCAGAAAAGGTGGCTTTGTTTTTCTTTTCCATTTTGGGTTATTGTTTCTGTGGCATTGCCATCAATAAGCTGAATTTTCCCTTTGCGTTTTTTATCTTTTTTATTGGTTAAAAACCAGATATAGGTATTGATACCTGTATTGTAGAATAAATCATTGGGTAAGGAGACAATACATTCTAGCATATCGTTTTCTATAATCCAACGGCGTATCTCACTTTCTCCACTACCGGCACTTCCTGTAAATAGGGGAGAACCATTGGTAACTACGCCAATACGAGAGCCCTCGCGTTCCATTTTAGAGATCATGTGTTGTATAAACAGTAATTGACCATCATTAATTCTTGGAGTTCCTGCATAAAATCTTCCAGCAGGATTTAGGGCTTCATTTTCAATAAAATTTTTGTCTTTTTTCCAGGTTACACCATAAGGAGGGTTGGCCATCATATAATGGAATTTTTTATCAGGAAATTGATCCTGGCTAAAAGTGTTCCCTAATTTTATATTGTTAGCGTCTTCTCCGGTAATCAAAGATTCTGATTTTGCAATAGCGTATGATTGCTCGTTTAATTCTTGTCCGTAAGTAACAATAGTTGGTTTGTGTTCACTGTCTTTACAGACTTCTTGTAGTATATGTTTTTTACCTAAGTTTACCATACCACCAGTACCACAGGCGCAATCATAAATAGTACGGATTATCCCTGGTTTTGTTAGGTTTTCTTTCTCACCGGCAAACAAAAAGGCATTCATAATACCAATAACGTCTCTTGGTGTGAAGTGCTCTCCGGCAGTCTCGTTAGATTGCTCGTTAGAAATACGTATTAGTTCTTCAAATACATAACCCATACCGTGATTATCAACCGCTTTTGTATGTAAATCAATTTTACAAATAGCATCAATCATTTCATATAGCAAACGATTTTTACTCAGGCGTGCTATAATTTTTCCAAATTGAAAACTCTCTAGTATTTCTCTTACCTCTGGATTAAAACCGTTGAGGTAATTGTTAAAGTTAATCTCAATATATTGAGGTTCATCTTTTAAAGAGAGTAGGGTATGTTTCGAGGTGTTGTAGAATTTTAAACCACCTGCAGCTTTTCGCAATACTGGGATTAGCTTTTCTTCAGATAATTTATCATGAAATTTATTAAAATTATCTCGTACTTTTTGGTTTACCGGTTCTAGAATACAATCTAAGCGGCGCAGTACTACAAAGGGAAGTACAACATCTCCTATTTCATTTTTCTTAAAGGTGTCTCGCAATACATCGTCTGTAATTTGCCAGATGAATCCTACTTCTACTTTACTGTTTTGATTGCTCATGTTTTGTTTAACTATCTTTATTTCTTATTAACCCTGTAAATATATGTTTAATGTGTGCACTGGTGGTGCGCAGATTAATTTAATAGTCGGTTTTTAATTGTTTTATCAGTATTACATCCAAAAAGACTTCTATCCATTTGGTTTTTATTTACTGCTACATAACCCGAAATATCATTGCAATGCTTACTTATTTGATTTATCAATTTTATTGCTGATTGAAAATGTTTTGTGCCTGAATTATCTAAATTTGAGAATATCTCTAAATATTCAAAATCGTTCTCTTCTTTAACTTTCTCTAAATTATTTGAATAAAAGACATCAAAACCCTTGTCTGATTTATTGACTACATAGTTACTTACAATTCTTCTTTTATGAATTTCTGATTTTGCTAAAACAAGTTCAATATTTATTGGATATTCCCGTAATTGTTTAATAGCTGATACTAACTTACCATATTCTTTTATCCACCAATCGTTATGTCTTTCTTTACTATTAGGTGCAACGACAGTGATATGATATTCAATTTCTAATTGATCTGGTAAATACGCATTAATAAAAGGAATTAAATTACTTAAACCTCTATTTAAGCCATTGTCTTCATTTTTAAAGAAATAATTATCAGTAATTACAAGACTATTAGAGAGTGGTTTGTTAAAATGTATGATGCCTTTCCATCCATCTTTTATTTCAGCGTTTTTGTCAAGTTCTATGAAAAATGTTTTAGAAAATAAATCTTCCGGAACATTAGCGCTTGAGAAAACAGCCATTCCCATTTTATTTTGAACGTCTATAGCTGCATCATTATCTATATCTAAAACAAAAATACCATTTGGCTTTTCTATTGTTTGGGATAAATCTTCTTTAACCTGTTCTATATAACCACCTAAAGCTAAAGGTAGCTTCATTGTGCCGGAACTATTATAAGCAATATAGAGCGGGTCGTACTCGTCAGTAATTTTAGCATCAAGTTTTTCATCAGAAATATTTAAACATAGATGAATGCCACTTTTAATAATTTTATTCCAATGAGGCATTTCTTCTTCAAACAAAGCAAATTCCTCTATTTTATTGGGCTCAATATAGAGTGTTATCATTGCGCTTGATTTTTACGAAGTTCTTTAATCATTTTTAGGGTTAGACTTCCAGCTTCATCATAGAAACCTGGGCCAAAATCTTTATTAAACTTTCCTTGTTCTGTGAATTCCATTTCGTAAGGGCCTTCCTCTTTATGGAAATAGACTATTTTAAAAGGATTAGGATTAATGTCTTGGTTTTTGATATAATCTTGTTCTAGGGCTATTAATTGAGTTTTTCTAATCATGTATTCTGAGTGGGTTTCCACAATAAAGTTAAAACCATACTCTTTATTTACTTCATGGAAAAAATCTGTCAATTTTGACTGTAAAGCAGGATGTAGATTAAGTTCAGGCTCTTCTACCAATAGCGTTAAAGCCTTTTTTTCTTTTTTATTAATTTTAATTAAACTGGCTACTTTTAATATTAAAACCATAGCCTGTAAAGACCCCATCCCTTTGTCTGATAAATGGTTTTTGTTTCCATCATTATCTAACACATGAAATTCATAAGCCTCACCAGCATAAAATTTTATATTGAAATCTTTGCCAACTTCAAACTCATTCATCCAATGTTTCACAAACTGGTGTTCTTTTTCACCCTTAATGATTTTTAATTGATAAAATTGATGAATAGCTTGTGCAAGGGCATTATCTTTTGCTCTTAATGGAAACAATGCTGATTGTTTGGATGGGTTTGCGCCAAGATAGGTGATGTTAATGCTCTCTACCGTATTAGTAAAATTGTTAATCCAAGATTTTAAATCATCTTCAGAAATTTCCAATTCTACCATGTCAGAGAGTGAGTTGTTTGTTTCTGAAACATCTATTGTTGTTTCTTTTTTGGTTCGTAATAATTTTAACGAGGAACTATTATAGTTGAGAAATGTGCTTACAATTAATTGTAAGCTATTTCCATTGTCTCTTACATTTAGAAAATTTTGTAATTCTTCTGTATCTCTTAATAATTCTTTTGGAGTTAATATTCCGGGATCATCTAATTCAAGACCTGCTTCCTCTTTATATTCTTCATAAGAATTAACCAATTCTTTATGATTTATATCATAATCTAATGGATATTCTAGATCATACTCTGCATCTGCTTCTCTTTCTTCAACTTTTATTTCAGAATAGAAATCTATAAGATTGTTTAACTGTTTTTTTAATTTATTTATTTCAGAAGCTAAATTTAGCGCTTCTTTGGAGCCTTTGTTTTTTGTGAGTTTTTGCTGTGTCTTTAATTCATCAAGCTCTAATTCTAGCCCTTGAATTTCTTCATCCACACTTATGTTTTCAATTTTAGTTGAAGACTTTTTTATAATTTTTGCTTGATTTTTATTGTGGTCTATGTTAAAAACATACCCATCTTTAGTATCAATAATTAATAGTTTGTTGACTTTTACTCTTGTTTCATTCTCTTCCCCGGAAATATGACAAGTAATTTCATAATTATTTAATTTAAAACTAAAAATAATTTCTGGTTCATCAATAAAGTTACACTTTGCCCTACCAAATGTTACAATATTTGCATCTTCTAAAACATTATTATCAAAAGAGAAGGTATCACCTAATTGGTTTTGTAAATAATCCATAATTAATAGTAACGCCTTCACCATGGTAGATTTTCCAGAATTATTTCTTCCAACCATATAAGTAATATTACCAAATTCTAATAACGGAAAGTTTTCAAACCTTCTAAAGTTTTTAAATCCTATACCTTTTGTATTATTTTTCATACTGCAAACATATATTTAAACTATGCATTTATTCTGCACACTTATATTTTTTTATCAATTGTTGTATTCTGTCTTGAATTTTATCACTTAGATTTCTTGGTTCAATAACTGTTATCTTTTCACCGTGTTGAAGAATTAACGATTCTAACTCATAGTTTGGTATGAGCTCTAATTTAACATCCGTAAAGTCATCTGTTTTTTTTATAATTTTTTGAGAGCCGTGAATAGGTTTTGTCTCTATGTATGGCCACAAACTTTTATCGATTCTAAGAATAATATTTGTAGGTTCTGATTTTTCATTAAAAGTTACACCAATAATATCCTCAAAATACTCTTTAAAATCAATATCAGTTTCAATAAATATTTTTTCTAATACATTAATGTCAATTAATCTATCTAGTGCTAAATTAGTGATATTTTCAAACACAGGATTTCTCCCAAATACAAACCACCGGTTGTTATATTGTTTAAGATAGTAGGGGTGGAACTCTAAATTAGTTTCTTTTTGATTTCCAAAGCTTTTATAAACAATAGACAATGGAGTTTTGTTAGTAACTGCGTGGTAGAGTTCATTTATAAATTCTTTTCCTTTAAGAAATTCATTTTGGTCAAACTCAATAATTTGATTTGCTTCTTCTCCAAATTCAAAGGAGGCTTCAAGCCTGGTTGTCATACTCTCTATCCATTCAAATTGTGGCAAGCCTTTAAACCTATTTAATGTAACTAATGTTTCTTTTAATTCCTGTGCTTCAGACTCTGTAAGGGGTTGATTGTTAATCGTAAAATTAATGTCTGAATAAAAATAATATACTTTTCTCCCAATTTTGTCTTTCTCTACAGGAGCATTATAACCATTTTCACTTTGCATAAACGCTATATCATCATAAAGCTGGCGTTTTTTGACACCTTCTGAATTTCCAGAGAAATTATATATAGCTTCATTACAAGCCTCAATTAAATCATCAATAAAATATCTTCTAACGTTGTTTCGAAAGCATTTATCTAAAGCTTGATATCTAATTATTTGATATTTGTTTTGTGGCATTTAATTAGTATGGGTCTAAAATTGGTTTTTATTGATTGTTGTCTATTTTGGTTTCTACTAGATATGTGTTTCTAGGGTCTTATTTTCTACTATTAAAGCTCTTCCAACTTATCAAAAGCCTGTTCAATAAGCTCCATGATGTCATCAAGTTGATTCAAGTTCTCGAAAGCAACTTCTACATCTCCATTTCCCCATCTTCCTAAACCGGTAATATCTTTACAATAGCCTTTAGGGTCAGTAATATCAGAAAACACAATGTTTAAAGACAATCTTAGTCTCGATTTCTGAGGCACAATATCAACAAAGTTTGTAGAAGATTTATAGGCGATGTATAATTTTTTGTACTCTTCATGTACTGACGAATCAATATTCAGTATTCTTTTTTTTAATGCCTCATAGAGTTCGATCATATCACCTTTTAGATAATCATAGGCATCAATAGAGTAGGTAGCAGAAGATTTCACTTCTGGCCTATAATATTCTAATTGCTCTTCTGTCAAAACAGCTGATTTCCATATATTAATTGCTTTAACTGATAATTCTTTTGCTCTATTAAGAATATCTTCTTCCCGCCAAAATTCAGTTTTTCTAAGAAAATCATTTAAGCGTATAGGAGAGTCATTGAATCCTCCTTCTATTGTTTTCTTATGTTTAAATGGTCTATCTGATAGCTCAGAGTTGTATGCGGTCAAGGTAAGATTACCAATCGTATGTAAGTAGTTTTCTTGAATAGCCTTCCAGTTCTCTCCAAGCATACTTCTCCACTCTTGAGATAAGTTTGAATTTTGAGGCATTACGTGTTCAATAGTGTAATTATCCACGTTTACCAGTTCCTTTCTTTTAAAGTTTTCCAACTTACTTAATAAATAGTTTCTACTTCTAAAATTATAAACGTCTTTCATTACAATCTCTTTTTCAAATTCAGAATCTGTAGGGAAACGTTTGTAACTTTCTAGTAATTGAAGGGAAGCTTTGACACTCTCGATATACTTATCTTTTTGAATAGTTTTATACAAATTTGAGAAGGTCTTATTCATGCTATTTGTAGGTATTCCACAAATAGCTCTCCTGAAGACATAACTCTCTATAAGTGAGATGATTTCTAATAATTCAATTTTAGAGATCACTTCATCTTTATAGTCATTATATATGGGTAAAAAGTATGGATAACTTACACCAACTTTCAACTTCGATATACTCTTGAAAGCCAAATTTATCTCAGTATCTGGCTCTTTATGAAGAACGATTTTTACATAATGATTCGAAAACTTGTATATATCTTCTACTACTTCTTTGATTGATTTTGGAGCATTGTCACCTTGCACATAATTTTTAAAAGAGTCATATACCATGTCTATTTTAGGGATCGATCCAGTTTTTACAGACAAATAATCTCTCATGAACCAATCGAAATATGTTGAGTAATCATTTCCATAGCTTTGCTCCATAGGATACCAGAAACGTTCGTACAACTCTTTTTGAAGGTTAACTTCTTGCCCCATTAGAATATAGTTTCTAATCAAATCAGCATGGGATAAATCTAGCCCAGTGCTATTAAGGCTTTCAAATATTAATTGGGGATTATCCTTGTCCTTTTCTAATGCAACATCTACAATAAAAAGGCGCTGTATTCCATTGTAAATGTCTTCTGCATTATCCTTATTAATTTTCGACTTAAAGTAGTTGAAGTTTTCATAGACACGTTGCGAGTGATCTTCGTTTAATGGAACTCCCTTTATCAAATCAATTAACGTTTCTTTATCTTTTCTAGTTAATAATAATTTATACCTCAAATTACCTTCCTCCTCTGCGTTCAACAGGTAATAATTTTGAAGCTTAGTAAAGTTGGTTTCTATTTCAATGTCATTCTCCTTAACAAATTCTGCAATAGCAGCAATCATTAGTGATACTGTAGTTAAACGTTGCTGACCATCTATGACCAATAATTCTGGAACATCTGAAACCGTATGAATACCTTCTTGAAAATAGACTATGGATCCTATGAAATGCCCAGGCACTGAAGGGTCTTTGCTAATGCGAATAATATCCTTTAAAAGTTTTTCGCATTGAGCAATTTGCCAGCTATAAGTTCGCTGGTAAATAGGAATAACAAATTGCTTTGGTCCTTTTAGTACACTTAATAGATTTGCTGAGGATGCTTTCATAAATATTCCTTTTCTAATTTCATTTTACTTTAATCGTCTTTTTATCAATACAGCCTGCCCATTGATTAACATAGGCAATAACCAATCTCTGGAGTATGTTAGTTTTACTCCCCAAGGTTTGTTACAAGCCCTTCTTCTTGATTTTCTTTATATAAAAACTCTGATTTAAAAGCTACCAAAAGACCTCCTTTTGCAACGCTGTAGTCCAAACAAATTGCTTTATTGTTTTCAATTACAGGATTTCCTTTTAGCCAGTAATGCCCAAAAAACACCACTTTTTTATCTAAATAACTATAGTAATCACTGTGGAGTAGGGGTTTATCATATATTTCTGCTGGACATTCCATCATTATATCACCATGTAATTTTCTTCTTTCATTTGGTTGCCACCATTTCACTCTACAATCAAAGCGCTCTGTTCCATCTTTATCTTTAAATGAGATTCCGTCTTCTAATCTAGTCTCTTTTCCTTTAAGGAGCTCTTCAATAACTGGGTAGGCTTTGTGTTGTTTGTTTGTGACATTATCCATAAATGAAATATCAAATCCAGTAAAGTTATTTTTAATCCAGGTCACATGAGTTTGATCCCAGCACGCATGAACTGCTCTAAACTCATCAAATTCCAAGTATAATGGTAATGACTTAAACCATTCTAAAAAAGTTTCCCACTCATCAGGAAATTTATGAAACTGCTCTAATGTAGCGTAATGCTGTCTTATCTTACTAAAATCATGTTTTCTATAGTACCCACCTTTTTTGGTGTTCTTGGTATGAAACGCAATTGCATTAAACTCATGATTTCCCATGACAGCTTGAGCATTTCCACTATCACACATGTTTTTTACGATGTGTAATACTTCTCTAATCTTTGGACCCCTATCAATAAAATCACCTAGAAAAACAACTTTTCTGTTTTGGGGATGGCAGTAGATATTATTTTCTAATTGATACCCCAATTTTTTGAGTAAAGCCTCTAACTCATCTGCATGCCCATGGATATCTCCTATTATATCATATTTCATTCAAATAATTTTAATTAAAAAATAGACAAACCACAGGCCTTTCTAAAATCATGCATTTTACCATCAGGATCAACATAAGTAATTAAAACTTCTTTTTTATCACGTTGTTGTATGTTTTTCAAGTTTCCCCTCCATTTGTTTATTACTGCCATTGAAATATCATCAGTAATAACGGTCATTTTCATAGTTGTATCTATACAATCGCCTTGCATGTGCTGAATAATAATTGGCAGCATTTTATCTAAGCTTACCATTTCAGATTTTTTCATCCATTTAGCTTTAGGTGGAGCTTTACTTAAACACATAAATACAGCTGCTTCTCTACATCCAATCGATTTATTTCCAGGGTAAAAATTAATTTCATCAGGGTGGATTCCTAGTCTTTTTAAAAAATCAGAAAAATTTCTTATTTTCAACCTTCCATCAATATTTTCACGCCTATCAATGTAATCATCTTCAGAATTACCCCATAAAGTATCAATAATGTTGTTTGTTAGTCTTTGTAAATTCATATCGTATTTATTTTTGGTTATTTATTATTTCATCTTAACCTGCCCATTCATTAACATTGGTAATAACCAATAATTTAGTTGGGTTAGTTTTTGATTTCACTTTAAGTTTTTTATCTATTATTCTTAAAATTCTCTGCCTGCTCAAATATCTCTTTGTAAACCTCATCCTTATCGACTGGAGGATAGCCATTTTCAGCTAAGAGAATGATTAAACCTACTTTCAGTTCTGCTTTTATATCTGCTCGTTGATTCCAGTCTGTATATTTTGCTTTATCGTCTACTACTACTTTTACTTCTTTTGCTAAGTATAATAATTTGTCTTCTGGATAATTAAAATCATACTTGACACAAAGAGTTTTTAGAATATCATAAAAGGCTTTTTCTTCAAAGTCAATACCTAAATCTTTGAAGGAGTCTTTCTCTTTAACTAGCTCATGGTAAAGTTCAATTATTTCATCTGTAAAGTCTTCTAAAACTTCACTTTGTAGAACATCAGGCTTTCTTTCATTGTATGAATCAACCAAAGTTTTCATCTTCTTTGAGAAGTCTATCGCTTTAACTTTATTGACTTTTTTAAATTCCTCTATCGACTTTGCTAGTAGCTGTTGCAAGAGTTTAATCTTTGTATTCGGTAATTTAATTTTGTCAATTTTAGCTAAGTAATCTGGATCAAAAATATTTATCTGAGTATCGCTGCCGTCTCCAATTTTAAAAATCTCTTCTACACCTTCACTTTGAATGGCTTCTTTTACCATTTCACGCACTTTAGCATTCATTTGGTCAGTATCTGGGGCAACTCCTTTTGTGAGTTTAAATATGATTGAACGCACAGCTATATAAAAATGAATATAATCTCTTTGAGATTGCGTAAATTCTTGACTTCCACAACAAATATCATAAGCAGATTTAAGGCGTTTCATTAACTCCATAAATCGCTTTTCTAAATCCTGAGTAAGCTGGACAAATTCTGATGCTTTGTTTAGGCAGTTTAATTGTTTTAAGGACTGACCTGTGAAGTAGTCCGAGGTGTCAAATTGGTGAAAAATATTCGCAAACAAATCAAGCATGTCTTTAACAATAACCACCGAACTAGCAATGTCTTCAAAATTATTGCTATCTACTTTAGAATATTGCTTTAACGCTTTATTCATTGAACTTTTAATGCCGATGTAATCGACAACCAAACCTTTCGATTTATTAGAAAACTTCCTGTTCACTCTAGAAATAGTCTGAATCAGATTGTGCTGTTGTATTGGCTTATCTATGTAAATACTATCTAAAAATGGAACATCAAATCCTGTTAGCCACATATCAACCACCATTGCGATTTTAAAATTAGACTTCTCGTTTTTAAACTGTCTATCTAATTCCTTTCTATCGTCTTTAGTGCCTAGGGCATCATACATCTCTTTTGGATCATCTTTCCCTCTAGTCATTATCATTTTGATACGCTCCATTGGTTTGATTTCCTTTTTCTCTTTTTCTGTAAGTTCAGCGCCTTCTTCAAAGGCTTTTGTTTCAGACCAATCAGGTCGTAAAGTAATAATTTCTTGGTAAAGGGCATAAGCAATCGGTCGGCTACTACACACAAACATTGCTTTGCCTTTTACTGTAGCACCCTCCGTAACTCGCTTTTCGTAATGGGTTATAAAATCAGCTGCAACTGCTTTCAATCGGTCTGGATCACCAATAATGGCATTCATTGATGTAGTTGCCTTTTTACTTTCGTCTATTTGATATTCATTGGCTCCATCTTCAGCGCATTTCGCATAATAGGCTTCAATTTCTTTCAGCTTTTTATTATCTAAAAGCACTTTGGCTGCTCTGCCTTCATATACAATAGGCACAGTTATTTCATCATGCACCGATTCAGACATAGTATAGGCATCTATAATCGGTCCGAACACATCTAATGTAGCATCTATGGGTGTTCCTGTGAAACCAACATAAGTAGCATTGGGCAAAGAATCGTGCAAGTATTTAGCAAAGCCGTATGTTTTTTCGACTCCTGTTGCTGTGACTTTTACTTTTTGGTCTAAGTTGACTTGACTCCTATGCGCTTCATCTGAAATACAGATAACGTTGGTTCTCTCTGTAAGTAGCTGGGTGTCTTCTGAAAACTTATGAATGGTCGTTAAAAATACACCTCCACTTTTTCTGTCTTGCAGTAGTTCACGCAATTCTTTTCGGCTTTCAACACTTATCACATTTTGATCGCCAATATATCCTTTGGCATTGGTAAATGTTGCTGATAGTTGATCATCCAAATCAGTTCTGTCTGTAATTAGAATAATGGTAGGACTTGAAAAATGCACGCCTTTCATTAACAAACGAACAAGAAAAAGCATGGTAAAACTCTTACCACATCCTGTTGCTCCAAAATAAGTTCCTCCTTTACCATCACCGTGTGGTTTTTGGTGGAGCTTGATGTTTTCTACTAGTTTATTTGCAGCATAATATTGCGGATAACGACAAACTATTTTTTCATCTTTCTTGGATGAGTCTGGAATGTAAATGAAGTTGCGAATGATGTCGCGTAATCGCTTATGGTTAAACATCCCTTGAATAAGCGTGAACATGGAATCAATACCATCTACTTCATTGTCTATACCTTCTACTTTACGCCAAGCATAGTAGAACTCATAAGGAGCAAAAAAGGAACCTGCTTTGTTGTTTACTCCATCACTAATAACACAAAATGCATTGTATTTAAACAGTTCTGGGATGTCTCTTTGATAGCGGGTGGTTAACTGCACATAAGCATCATGAACCGTTGCATTTTCTCTAATGGCACTCTTAAACTCAAATACCACCAAAGGCAAACCATTGATGTACAGAATACCATCTGGAATACGTCTTTGATACCCTACAATTTCTAACTGATTGACAATTTTATAGGTGTTGTTATTACTCTCATCATAATCTATGAGGTAAACCCAAATATCTTTTTTAGAACGATCTTCACGCTTTAGAGCAAAGCCATCTGACACCAATTTCATAATGGCTTTATTGCTCTCATACAAATCGGAAGACGAATAGATTTCTAATCTTTTAATTATTTGATTCGCTTCAGATTCGGTTAAGTTGTCTGATTTATATTGGCTAAGTAAAAAGGCTTTTAAGTCTTCTTTGATTAAAACTTCATCCTCTGAACGAGAAATATCTCCTCCCAAAACATGAGGAATATCCTCTTGGCCCAATAGCTCAATAAAGGCCTGTTCTAATTGTGCTTCTGTGAATTTCATATAGCTTGCTCGGTTTGAAGGGTTTCAATTTTGGACATTTTTGATAATACAATCTTGATTAATTCTTGATTGATTTCATTTTCCACTTCTTTAGATTCCAGTTTAGCCATTATTGGAAAAATTAAGCTATTAAACTTATTAAGTGAATACCTAGGGACACAAAGTATCGAAACTCTTATCAATTCGGATAATTTAATTCCTAATACCGTTGTCCCAGTAGCTCTCCCTTCCATATCTCTTTTAGCTTGGGGAGTTTGCAACCAGAAATACAAAAAAAGTCCAGAGCATTTTTCAGTATTAATGCGGACACCAAACAATCGTTGACTCAATAAAAAATTGCTTCGATTTGCGATAAACAACATTTCGCCCATAGGTGCTTCAGACGTCAATATCACATCTCCACTTCTGAGGGGATCAATCATCCAATCCGAAAATGTTTTATCATTGACGTACTTTATTGTATTGTGCTTAACCAATCTTCCTCTGTTAATATTCATTGCCGAGATAATTGGGTTCTGATAATTTTTATTTTTTTTATCAAAATCTAAATGAGACTTACTCTTTCCACGGTGTGAAATAATGTTGTCAACAATATCTCCAAGAGGCTTTACTTGAAAAGAACTTGGAATCTCTAGATCCAACTCTTCATTATAAACCATTTTCCCTCCAGAAGATTTATAAGGCAGTCCGTTTTTATTTGGGAATTCAAAATCTACAAACCAATGCTTATAAAGCGCTTGAGCAGTTTCTTCTAGCTTTTGGTTGAGTTGTTCATTGAGTTTTATACGATTAACTATCGTGTTGTATTCTTTTACGATTTCTCTTTGCTTTTCAATAGATGGGATTGGGAGTTGAATATCACACAATTCTTCCCAATTAAATCCTCCACGTACTGCACTATCACAGCAGAAATAAGCATAACGATCAAACTCGCTACGTCTGAACCACATCATTAAATATTCTGGGTTTAATTCATTCGCATCAAGGACTTCAAAAACAGTATACGCAGGAGAAACAATAATTTGCTTGTTTTCATTTTGCAAAACAACAGGTAATTTTCGAACTCGGATAGTAGACATGAAATCACATGCAAATTGCCAATGATCAACAACCTTATAAACCGATAAATCTGTCCCAATAATATTGGATGTAGATTTTCTAAACTCCTTTGTCATACTCAAGCCCAAAAGATTGGTGTTTTGCGAACCTTTGTTTCGCACATCAACCTTTTGTATGAAATCACCTAATCTTCTATAGTTTGATTTCATATCCTATTTCTTTAAATACGTTTAGTAAATCCTTTTTAGATTGTTCTTCTGCTTTTAGTAATTCAGAAAACTCACTTTGTAATCCAGTTATTTTTTCATCAAAATTGATGTTTTCGTCTCTATTAATAAATTCAACATATTTACTTCCCGCTAATGCAAATTTTTTGCTTTTAATTTCTTCTAAAGAAGCAGAATAGCAGTATTCAGGTATATCTTCATAACCCGTATCTTTTTGTTGCCAATTATGATACGTTTCAGCTATTTCTTTAGTAGTTTCAGGTGTGAATTGAATATACTTTTTCTCAAAAGGAACTCCTTTTTCACGTAGATCCATAAACAAGACTTCATCTTTTCTGTCTCGATAATTTCGAGCTATATCATTCAATTCGACAGATCTTTCTTTCTTATTGTTATTTACAATCCAAAGCGTAACGCTAATATCTGTGGTGTAGAACATCTTATTAGGAAGAACTACAATGGCTTCTACTAAGCCATTTTCTAATAGCTTTTTTCTGATTTTATATTCTTCCCCACCACCAGATACCGCACCATTTGCCAGGATAAAACCAGCCACACCATTGTCAGACAATTTGGAAACCATATTCAGAATCCAAGCGTAGTTGGCATTTCCTGTTTGTGGCACATCATAACCTCTCCATCTAGGATCGTCTAACAATTCATTATCAGCACGCCAATCCTTTTGGTTAAAAGGTGGGTTTGCCATAATGTAATCAGCTTTTAAGTCTTTATGTTGGTCTTTGCCAAAGGTATCAGCGGGTACAGCACCCAAATTTGCTGAAATCCCTCTAATGGCTAAGTTCATTTTAGCTAGTTTGTAGGTAGTAGCTGTATATTCTTGCCCATAAATAGAAACATCTTTTTTGTTCCCGTTATGACTTTCAATAAACTTCATGGATTGCACAAACATACCTCCAGAACCACATGCAGGATCATATATTTTACCTTTGTAAGGTTCAATCATTTCTGTGATTAGATTTACAATACTTTTAGGGGTATAGAACTCTCCTTTTCCTTTTCCTTCTGCAATGGCAAACTTGCTTAGAAAGTATTCATACACACGTCCAACAATGTCTTGTCCTTTATCTTTAAGGGTGTCAATATTGTTGATGGTATCGAGTAAAGCAGCTAGCTTACTAACATCCATATTTAAACGAGAGAAATAGTTGTCTGGCAACGCTCCTTTTAAAGAAGGGTTGTTTTTCTCTGTGGTGTGCAGCGCAGTATCAATTATCAAAGAAATGTTGTCTTGCTTTGAATTTTTAATGATATGACTCCAACGAGATTCTTCAGGTAAGAAAAAGACGTTTTTCATGGTGTAAAATTCTACCATTTCTAAAAACTTGTCTTTGCCTTCGTCTTTTAGTTCTTGTCGTCTTTCTTCAAATTTATCACTAGCAAATTTTAGAAATATAAGACTTAATACTACGTGTTTGTATTCAGAACTTTCTACGGTTCCTCTTAATTTATTGGCAGAATCCCAGAGGGTTTCTTCCATTGATTTTTCTTTTTTCTTAGCTTTTGCCATTTTATTTATCTAATTAAAATAATTAGTTTTTTATACAGTTCATGGTTTATTATAATCATAAGCACAATATAAATAAAAACATCTCATATTTAGATAAGTTTTTATTTAAATCTAATCCCAAAAACAACAACTGCTAAAATACTTGCAAGACCCACAGATACAGGATTTATTAAATAATTGCTGCTACTTTCTTTAGGTTTCTCTATTCCAATGAGTGATTCAGCGATTTTTAATCTCTTTTTATACTTCTCAACTTCTGCCAATGCCTCTTTTAGAGCATAATTAGAGTCATCACGGTCTGTTACAGCTTGGTTAGATCTTTTTTGCATACTGGCTGCATATTCATCTGTAGTATCGCGCTGCGCTGTTAGCTTTTGTATTTCTTTGTTTTTTAATTGTAATGCTCTTTCTAGTTTTACCTCTTTAGGTGTAGGGTCTCCAATTGTCCCATAATCATTTTTATGATGTTCTATGAGTGTTAGCACCCACTCAGATATGCTAATGTTATATTTACCAGCAAGTTTTACATATTCAGCTTTTTGAGTTGCAGACACTCTTGTGCTAAGTGTTACGTTTCTATAATGTATGTTGTTTTCCATAAGTTTTGTTGTTTATAAATTATTAATCTACAGCGTGTTTACTTCCTATTTACACGTGTTTACTTTTGTCACTTTATTTTTACTCACTATTTGTGATTGTTTCAAAAAATAAAAATTATTTCCTTCAATAATTTCACATTGTTTTTCTACAATGAGT
>Ga0206126_10002950_pt1 | contig 17718 bp, 14 predicted proteins | sample Helgoland_Spring_5_FD_148621 | JGI IMG/M metagenome (GOLD analysis project Ga0206126, IMG submission 148621) | Pelagic subsurface seawater microbial communities from Kabeltonne, Helgoland, North Sea - Helgoland_Spring_Bloom_20160412_1 | ecosystem: Environmental > Aquatic > Marine > Epipelagic ...
CTCCTAAAAACTCGACGGTATCTAAGACAATATCTACATCTAACTCTTCCTTAATCTCACGAACAAGAGTTTCATGATCCGTCTCATTGCTCTCTCTTTTCCCGCCGGGAATGTAATAGACACTCTTGCCTTTTGATAATGTCGATAGAATCTTACCATCCTTCGTATGGATCCAAGCAATCTTGTCTATGAATTCTCTCATGCCTATCCCTTCAACTGATTAAACTGTTCTTTCAAGGAAGGACTGTTCTTAGTTAATTTTTTTATTGACAGGTCTTCAGCTTTATTATTCGCATGCCCCAACTGTTTCTCAGAGGCCAAAAGATTGTCTTTAACCTTATTTAGATGGCTTATCGTTTTATCTATTTCGTCAATAGCCGTCTTAAACTTACGACTGGCGATATCATAATTTCTACCAAAAGCATCCTTAAATGCCGCCATCTCACTCTCAAAATTCGCGATGTCGATATTTTGATTGCGAACAGTCTGCAACTCCTGTTTGTAAGCCATTGCATTACGAGCAGAGTTTCGCAACAGCGAAATCAGTGGAATAAAGAATTGGGGGCGTATAACATACATCTTCTCATACCTATGGGAAACATCAACGATACCCTCATTGTAGACCTCATTATCCGCTTCAAGCATACTGACCAGAATAGCATACTCACAGTTCTTCTGATTCCGGTCTTTGTCTAATTCCTTGAAGAAGTCTTCATTCTTCTTCTTGGTAGCAGTTTCGTCCCCCTCATTCTTCATTTCAAACATGATTGAAATGAGCTCAACTCCATTCTCATCAACCTCTCGGAAGATGTAATCGCCTTTACTACCGGAGCTAGCATCATTGTCTTTTTCAAAATAGGCCGTAGGGAACGCCGTAGAACGAATTTTATTGAACTGAGACTCGCAATGCTGCTCCAGCGACTCCCCAATCATCTTAGTGGACTGACGCTGCTTGAAATCTTTGTAGCGCTCAACCTCCTCTTCTTTAATTTTAATGTACTCATCCTTTGCTTGAAGTTCTAGAAGGTGCTTTTGCTCCAGATTACTTTTTTCCATATTAAACTTAAGGTCTTTGCTCTCCAATGCCGACTGAAGTTTCAATGTTTCACTCTCAGCCTCTTTCATCTTTTCTGAGATTTCCAGTGCCTTTTTTGTTTCAGCATTCTCGAGCTGACTCTTAAGCTCGGCAATGGCTGCTTTTAAATCAGACTGTGATTTAACTACTTCAGCCTCCGCAGCAGCTTTCAATCTTTCGATTTCAAGATCTTTATCACTAATAGCCTTCTGGCTATTTTGCCGAGCTTCCAATAAAGCCTTTTCGACTGCAGTATCTTTCTCCTTATTGGCGGCTAATTCTACTCGATTTAACTCTTTTTCAAACTGCTCATCACGAACTTGTTTGACAAGACTTGAGTAGCCTTGCTCGTCTACTTCAAAAGGGGTTTTACAATTAGGACAGGTTAGCTTATTCATATGATTCGATTTTGTTTCAAGTTAATGATTGTTTTAAAAAGGTAAACTCGTATCTCGCGAACCTAGTTCTCCATCTGGGGTGACCCAATACTCGTAATCGTTACCCGAATAAAAGTCATTCTTATCTATCAACTTTGATTTTTTAAGACCATCGTAATCGATAGGTCCTTCAGTTTTCTCACTAAATGGAAGCAAGAATTCTTTAGCACAATCCATACAGTACCCATATTCCAATTCCTGTTCTATACTCGTATCGCATATAGAACAACAGCTATGTTTTATGGAATATGTCTGCATTCCTTTTATTGGATTTGCTAAGACTTCGAAAAACTTAGGCTGCTCGGCGTAAAAGCGTTTAGTAGTGAGTGACCTCCTATGCTCTTCTTGGATGTCTAAAAACTCAGTTAGGCTATCCTTAACTTCTATGAAACTGCCCATATAACTTCTGAAGCTATACTCTCTATCAAGCATTAGATTAACATACATGCCTTTATCTGTCATAAAGCGCCAGTAGAACAATTCATATAATGGTCCAGTATGACAAAACAGTTGCCTTTCATAGAATCTCATTGACTCCCAAAGGACTTGATGGGCGATGTAGAAGCCATAAAACGAATGTACATCACCGCCAATGACAAAACTTCCTGGATTGAATATGGAATTCTGGTTTAAGGAAGAATAAACAATCGATTCCGCCGAAATTTCAAACCGAATCTCTAGATGCAATGGGTCAAAGAAGTCGAGATTACTAAGTTGAACATCTTCATTGTAAGCTATACAGTAGAGCAGGTCCTTAACCGCTGTGCTAACCACAAATTCGCTCGAACCCAATGCATCCGGAAGTTGTCGATGGATTATCGTGGAGTCATTCTGAATCCATCTGATTTCAAACATTAAGGCAAAAGATAGATATTAATATAATCCATAGCATAAGGCCCATTAGATAGCTTCACTCTACCGCTATCTGAAATCACGTTTTGCAAACGCCCATTAGAAATGAGATCGAGTAAGGCTTCAACTTTACAATCAGCATGTACCTCATAAACTTTTCCTGCTGATAGTTTTAACTTAAAGAGTGTTGTTACCCTCACAACTTTATTAATATCGCCAAGAAACTCACTACCTCTCAAGAATTTCAATGCTTTGATACGCTTCGTAAACTCGTCTAGATCAATTGTCTCTCCCGTCCTTGAGTGAAAACCTGATTGAAACCAACTGGGATTAGTTCTCAGCACTTCTGCTCCTTCTTTATTTATCTTACTCATACCGATAGGTTTTCAGGATTAATAGCTAATTCTTCCGCCCTTTCTCTTAACCGAGCCAGGCTTCTATTCTTGATGACGTGAATACGTTGGCGCGAGATGCCAAACTCATTACCAATCTCCTCTAAAGTAGATTTCTTTTCAAATTCGAACCCGTGTACACGATAGAGTATGTAGAGGTCTCTATCCCCTAACACTTCCAAGAGCTCTGAGGTAAACCCCATTTTACTTTCCAATTCAGCCTCGATATGAAACCTCCGCTCCTTCAAGGAAAACTCTAAACGATTATTAATATTAGGCATGGTTGGTTTGAAGTAATGTACAGTCATTAAAGCTAGAAAGTTTTGATTAAAAATGTAGGGCTGCATTAGTAGGGTTGTTGTCAACCCCTATAAAACATAATTAATTCAACCTTAAAGAAACCTCTGCCGTATACAACTGAATCAATAGACAAAACTACCTTTAGCCTACCATTAGCGCGTCTGCAGATAAGTCGTTAGTAATACACTTCGTAGGACAGTTGAAAAAAAAAATAAAAACATAACGAGATCAAGAGTTCAAAAAGATCAACTTCGGTATTTTCACTCTAAACGTAATCATGAAGTTATGAAGGTAGTAGATTTTTTCTGTGGAGCTGGTGGATTCTCAGAGGGATTCCGACAAGCTGGATTTGAAATCGTACAAGGCATAGAAATTAATAAGAATGCACTAACAAGTTTCAATTTCAATTTCGGAACCAACGATAAACCAACAAATATTCTCGAAATCGCAAAGAGTGTTGAATCAATAAATAAATATGTTGCAGATTCCGACATAATAGTTGGTTCTCCTCCTTGCGTAAGCTTTTCCTCTTCAAATAAGTCTGGGAATGCAGATAAATCACTCGGAATTCAACTGATCAAAGCTTTCCTCAAAATAATCACTGTCAAGAGATATAATGAGGAAAGTATTCTAAAGGCATATTTTATGGAAAATGTTGTCAACTCGATGAATTATCTTCAAGAAGAAAATGGATTCACCTTTGAGGAACTTGATCTCGGAACATGGTGTAAACAATTTAATAATCCTGAGACCAAACAACCATTCTCCCCAGAGGACAAAGCAATAATTCCTTATGAAGACACAAGAGTTCTTAATTCAAGAGATTACGGTTCTTTTCAATCTAGGAAAAGGGCAATAACCGCTCATATTATAAATTTCGGGAGTATGGCCAACCCACCTAAACACCACGCAAAAAACAAAACCTTAAAAGAATTTTTCCATCTTTTTACATCACCTTACCCGGATGAGAATAAATCCACCTTAATTCAGGACCCCAATTATAAAAATCTTAGTCTCAAGACAACAGAGGTGACCGATCATTTTTATGACACGAGGATTCATGATATGGATGCTAAGCTTTCACAAGAACTAAAGGAGAATCATCCATATATGGGTAAAATGAGTTTCCCTGAAAATCTAGACAAACCTGTTCGGACTATTACTGCAACAAAGATTTCTATGGCACGAGAAGCGATAATTTTCAAAGCAGAACATAAGGGAGAAAATTCACAATATAGATTACCTACTGTGAGGGAAGCAGCGTGTTTCATGGGCTTTCCTATTACGTATCAATTCAAAGGAAGTGAGTCGCAAAAATGGAAACAGATTGGAAATGCTGTCTGCCCAACCCTTAGCTATGTTCTTGCAAATAAACTTCAGCAACATTTATTGAGTAAGACTATCGGGAGAAGAGTAGTGACTGATTATACCGAACCTGACTTTGATTATTTTTCGTTAGAAACTTTTGAGCAAAAAGAAATACTACCTACCAAAAAATCTAAAAATGCTCGGTTTAGAGGACATTATAAAAAGAAATTAAACATTACTGTCAGCTTGGCAAATTTTTCCATTGGCGAAGGAGATAAATCAATTAGGTACTGGAATACTTCAATTCAAAAAGGAACAGGAAAAGGTTCGTTCCACTACGAACTTAGACCCTCTGATTTTAAATCAATCGAAAATTCCATTATTTCAAAATTGTCTGAAAAAGAAATTAAAATTTTGTCCGAGGTTAAAACTCAAATGGAAAAATTGGATATCAATTCGGAGTCAGTAAAGTATGATTTTATGAATCGAATTAATAGTCAATTAGAGCCCAACAATTTAATTGCGTATATCTCAAAAGAAATACTTAAAGATAACTCACTTAATAATTTTGGTATTCGAGCAAATAATTGCTGGAGCGAAATCCAAATTAAAGACATCTTACCGCAACCAATCAATCAAAAGTTTAAAATCGAAGGAGATCAATTAATTGCTTTAGCTATATTCATCTCGGTAACCAAAGCATTATCTAAATGAAAAAAACAGGCTACATCAAGGAGACTTACGAAAACTTAACTATCATCGCAAGCGATGAAGGTACTCATTTGTGTTCTGAAAGTTTTGACGCATCTTATAAAGGCAGAACTTGCACATTTGAATTTGAACCAAACGAAAGATATGTCACAATCCTTGAAACTAAAGAAAGTAGTGACGAAATAATTAAATCGACAAAACTTCGCCTGGTAGATGAAAATGACTTCAGTCGACTCAAGGAATTTACTAAAACAATACTCGATAAAATTGAATCTGCTGAAAGTGAAAAGCTTACGAGTAATGTCATTTACCAGGAATACGTGCAGCTTCACGAAAAACTTCAAGCTGAATCTAATCATCAGTTAATAAATAATTCTTACAATGAAATTAATTGCGATATCATGAACGAAGCTCTCGAAGATATCGAAGATATATACGAAAGCGAAAAGAAGGCATACACAAGTAGCTACTTTTGGGGGTGTTGGAGAAAAAATGAGAGGAATGAACTGAACCAAGGTTACGACAATAGACACTTCGTTAAAAGCTATTTACAGCAAGATTCATCGGAAAGAAAAAATCTTTATACTAGTCCTCCACCAAAATTAGTATGGCCACTAATTAAAATAAACCAAAAAGGTAAAAGCTTCTATGTTTCAAAAGGCACCATTCAAGAAGTAGCACAAACCAGTTATGTTCCGCACCTTCCACCTAACCTGCGCTCAGAAGAAAGTGCAAGACGGATTCTAAACAAGGATCGTGCAAGTGATCAATGGCAAAGGAATGCCGATAAAGTGCGCATTGAACGAATTGCTCAATTCATGGACGTGGAGTCCAATCTTATTACGAATACGCCGATGCTTTATTTAGCCCAAAATGAAGCAGTACATGTTGGCATCAATAAACTCACAATCGACTTCTCAAAGTTTTTAGTAAAAAATGAAGGTAATTCAGAATCTTCAGATGATACAGATGAATTAACCGATAGAATTACTCGAGGTACAGATGATAATGGGAATTCTATATATGAGGACTACAGGCCATTTTGGATTATTGACGGTCAACATAGGATTCACGGCGGTAATTTGTCAGAAAGAAAAACTCAGGAAATAGGATTAATTATTTTTGATTCAAACTTTGACTTAACTGAAACGGCTAAAATATTTGCTGAAATAAATACTCTACAGAAAAAGCTATCTCCATTACATGAAATTTTCATGCAGCATAGATTTAGATTAAGACACACCAAAACACGTCGTAATTTCAGGGACTTCAGGTCAACTGATTTTGAAACTGCAAAATCCGAAAACTGGAGACACGAATGGATTAATTCTCGGAGCAACACCCTATCTTATGAATTACTCGCTTTGTTAAGTTCAGAGGGTGCACTCTATAATCTAATCCAATTTTTACCACAGAATAAAGAGGCAAATTACCTTTATTCAGCTGACCAATGGATTATCTACACATGTAGATGGTTTAGTGAAAATAGTATCTACAGTATTAACTTCGAGTCTCGGGTTTTAGCCGAAACTAAATACGATGTATTCATTGACTACATTTTTTATGAAGTGAACGAGTTTTTCAATGCATTGGATAAAATGTATTCAGCACGAAATTATCCTGACGGCAAGAGCCGTTGGATTAATTTAACGCCGGGCACTAGAAAACCGTTACTGTGTAGGAAGGCTAATTTTGCGATCTTATTAGAATTATACCCTACAATTAGGCGGATAGCTAAAACGTACCATGAACAAGATGGGGGAACTGTTTTTTCGATTACTGAAACGAGTTTTACGAAAGCATTACAGCCTATTAAGAATGTTGATTGGTTAGATACTAAACTTAACCAGATGTATTCCGGCGGAGGTGAAAAACCGCGTAGAAGTTTACAGGCATGGCTTTCCGACGCGATACAAAACAAAATCAGTTATGAGTCTGATGAAATAATGAGCGAGGAGATACATAGCACGCCGGGTAAAGGTATACTATCGACACTGAGTCCTCCAGAGATAGAATTACCGCCAAATAACTTTCCAGAAAACCAAGATTACCTTACAATAACCTCTACGCGGCCATATAATGCTCGTAATGAAGGTAGAATCTCTGTATTTAACGAGTTAGATCAAGAGATTCTAACAAACAAAATTTCTCATCCACCACTAGAATTTAATAGCACAAAAACCATTAAAATGAAGACAAATTCTGCTATGAAAATAGCACAGCAGTTGAGAGTCAGAATAGAATATACCAACATTCACACTACAAACTCAGGCTTCATTGAAATCAAACTAATAGATTAACACGAGCTTCCGTTTCATCTAGAGTTTTCACATCTAACCTACATTTCCCTACTGAAACACCGCGGGGTAATTGACTATTTTTGTATTGGCTCAAGTTATAATTGACTATTGCGTTGACTTCGAAAGAGAAGTCTTTAAGAAGATTTAATGTTCCATCAGAGGTGATGAAGAGCTTTGAATTGAAGGATTGCTGCAGATCCTTATCAAGTAAGATTACTATCTCATTTATTTTATCCTTTAACCGAACACCATTAAAGGCTGTTAATTTCACCAAACTTAGCACATATGATTCCGTCTGAGGTTGACTTAATTGCTCAAAAGAATCAAAGTCAACCAACATTGAGCTACCAATTTTTGATTTTACCTCAATTGTTACGTCTTCATGGCCAAACTTAAAATCATGTAGTCCCTTAGAATCTGCCTGTTGCCAACCATCTATAATTTCCGCTGCGCTCAATTTTGACTCAGATAAAAGAGTTTGGAAGATACATAGCTCAGCAAAAAGACCCTGTGCTATCCTGCTCAAGTCTTTGGATTTTGAGGAGAATAAAATTGACAGAGACTTGAGCATTGAATATAGATGCTTAGTAGTCTCAATTTCCGACACGTACACTAAGTAATCATTAACCCAAGTTTTCAGAAAAGGAAATTTATTTTTTAAACTCTCTTTGACATTGAACATAAGAACTTCTTCGATAGTCTCAGAGCTATGGAGGTCTTGTATGGCATTATAAAAATGGAATTCGAAAGACTGAAATTCAGAGAAGCGATGAACTTCTTTTTCACTAACACCTATAAGAAAGAAACCCCAATCTCTTCCACTGTAAGTTCCAAACTTATCAGAGTTCGTATAATATTTAACTCTTACTCTCATTATCAAAAAATTCTTTCAACCTATCTACTTGAATCTCCATTGGTTCTTTGGCGCCTCCTGTACAGGAATGTAGAATTGCAGCAACTATCCCATTGTCTGAAAAACCTTTGGAGCCCTCCGTTAATTTATCCATACTCTTGCCACGATAATTAGCATCTAGAAAGTATAAGTTAATTAGAACACCGTGACTAAGTAAATCTCGAGAATTATTAGCACCTTCTAGTACAAATTGCGCATGATTCTCTTTAGATAAATCAATAAACTTATCACCTGCGTATTGACTCTCTTTCTTACTCCCCCCTCCGTAAGTTCGAAGGAGTTTGTTAACATTATCGTAGGTTCTCTGCAAAAGCTTGGTTTCGCCACTCTCAGAAATTCCTCTCTTAGCTATTTTGCTACCTAAGTCAAATTTTCCATCCATGAAGGAAACACCAAATAGACCAATATGAATAGGGACTGAAGATTCTTTATCAAGATTATACTTAATATAAGCAAGAAATGCTAAAAGCTGATCATGTTCTAGATGACTCGATTCCCAAAGTGTGGCAAGATTTCTAACATCTGCAAACGAAACATCTTTTAGTGTAAATGCTCTTTTATGGGATGGAATGGGTTGAGCACCTCTCACGACAAGAGTATTTAAATACTTTATCACATTGGTACTTCTATCCATCCAATCTTCTCCTATTTTACACCGGTTTAGTTTAATTGCTCTGTTTGACATACTATTGCCGTTAACGGCTACAAGTGCTCGCGATTTATTTGGACTAGTTAAACGGAATAACTCTGAAGAAAATAACGCGTTTACCGTTCGAGCATCGCTTACCCCAGCTATTAAATCGTTTATAATTCCTCTCCGAGATCGTTCATCGCAAAATGCAATCTCTCGGAATAAATCAAGATTATGCTCTTGAATGTAAAGCGTGCACAAATCGAAGTAATTCCTTTTATGACCAAACCAACGACACATTTGAAGATTAGTATCTGACATTGAAGCACTTTGACTTCGAAGGAATATCGAGGTATGAAGACCCTCTACGGTAATTCCCCTTCCCAAGATCAATCCTCCAACGAAAATTGAGGCACATTTAGGGTAAAAATTGGATTGGGTGTTTGAATAATCAAGTTGACTTCCTTCATCGGAACTATTTAATAAATAAACCTGCTGTCTGCTATTATTAATTATCCCCTCCTTCATCGAAATGTTCATCGCAACCTCCAAAAAGAAATCTAAATCATCCAATTCTGGAATCTCATGATTAATCATACTCTTGGTTTTTTCTCTCTGCAATTCGTATTCAGGGGCAAAAAATCGAAAACCAAGGGCCTCGTACCGATTCAATAGGACCACGAATAGTTTTTGAATGTAAGACCTGAAAATCTCTTGCAATCGCATTTCTAAAACAACATTAAACATCATTGCACAATCAGGAAACTGTTTAATGTCATACCTGGTAAAACTAGTTCCAGATACATTTCTAGCAGCGACTTTATCCTTTGTTAAATCTTCAATACTAAGTCCCTCTGATTTAGCATGCCGATACCAAATGATTGCAGTAGATATTAAAAATGTCTTTAGTCCATGGAGTATTAAAGAACCTGTATCATTATCATCACCATCATCTTTAATTGAGTCCAAGCGTTCCTCTATCAACCTGTTCAATCTATCATTAACTAGATTCCCCGAATTTGGATCGTATATACCTTGCGCTCTTCCACTTATTTTGTTCCAAAAAGGCCATGCATTTGGAGAAATATCTCTAATAACCTTATCTGAATATGGTCCGAGAAAGAAGTCTTTAGCACCTGTGTATGTGGTCAGACCATTCGTTGTATAAGGGACAATGGGATAAACGAAGTCAGAAGGATATCCAACCAAAGCACTCTCACTTGCGCCAAAGCATGCTTGAGGGGTAGCCGTATAACCAACATAAGAATTCTTTGGTACTAGCTTTCGTAATTTTGTCAAGACTTCGTTTATGGCCGTACGCCCATCACTAGAAGTGTTTTGTGATGCATAATCTGCCTCATCATCAACAAATAAGCACTTTACAAAATCACTAAACTCCACTTTATAGTCAAAATTATTTTTGAGGCTATTTAAATCTTCATATAGTTGGTTTAAATGATGAATATTCTTTTTAACACATATCACCAATCGCTTTAATCGAAAATCATCATATTTCACTATTGCGTTCTCATTTCTATCGAAGGCTTCAAGATAATCGCTAACTTGTGTTGGGCTCCATAAATTGAATTCCGATGAATGACAACCCTGAATCTCAAATAAATTATTCAATCGATTCTGAGTCTGTGTACGGAGTGATTCTTTGTCTGAACTTAAGTGTATAATAAGGTTATATCCCGCTTCCAAGGCAAGTTGCGTAAGCATCAACATGGAAGCAGTTTTACCACTTTGAACTTGCCCATATACCAGACCCTTTTTATTGGAATAATAGTTAGTTGCGTCTTTTTTCCAATATTTATTGGCGCTATCTTCTGTCGTTTCCCATTCAAAAGGACAATTTAATCTACCTAATATCTGTATAGCGGATCTGAAAATATCCGAGGTGACTTCTTTTGGATATCCTGCATTTCCGTTAAACTTTATTTGTCTGTCGCTAACCAATAAACTAGCGATGAAATCATCGGATACCCACCCATTCGAAATAGCAACCTTGAAATCACTGTCTCGATCCGAGCTCAAGTCCCATTGACTAACATTTTCTTCTTGTCTACTTGCTTCTTTTATTTTGAAGCCAAATTCAACTTTATACTCGTTAAGACAATCAATTTCAAATAAGTCTTTACTTTGTAGCCAGGCAATGTAACTGTCAAATGCAGACTCTCTGGTTTGAAATCCATCCTCAATCGATTTCAAAAAATATGATAATACGCCTTTCCTAGTCATGTTTAATCGACTTTAAAATATTTAACAATAGCTCTGTTTCTAATGCAGGTTTTATTCTAGACATACTGTGTTGAATATTTTCTCGATAATCTTCTCCTGTAATTGACTTCATCGACAGTAATGTAAGCTCAACATAGTGATTATAAACAGCGGATTTGTGATGCTTTCCAGAATATACAGTGTCCACAATCTGATGAATTATTGCAAAAGAAAATATGCCATAATCTCTTGACGATTTTTTAGTGTTATAAAAAATAAGCAGGTCTCCTTTTTTAATCTGCTTCGCATTAGGCAAATCAGCGCGATAATTATAAACACAATTAATTTTATCCTCATACTTAGATTCAGGATTATAAGCGGCAATGTATATTTTATAATTCATTTTTCTATTTTCATTAGGTACAGTAACTCAAAGTAACATTTTATCTAAGTTTTCTTCAGCATTAGAAGTAATCTCTTTTGAATTCCCCGAGGTTTACCGACAAGGTAGTTTATTCGGTAAAACGTATCAATTATGATGAGGCAGTCAGCATTTAGAAGCTCAGATAAAACCGATTTATAAGTATGTTGCTTTAAACTCATAGGGCTCGAAATCACTGTCATAATCTCTTGTCCTGTAGCCGCGTAAGTCCTCTTTTTTTCTTTGTGGTTGCTCGCCACTTCCTTAAAACTTTCCAATTCAAACTTACACATGACTTGAGAGGTAGTCATTGAGAAAATTATCTTGTGCGAGTTTATTTTGAGTTATGGACCGAACTTATTTATTTAAGTTACGATTATTCACGATTTCCTTAAAAACCTAAAACACAATATATTTTTAACTATTCATAAATTCTCTCGTGCAGTATTACCAATTCGACTCATCTTTAAAGCCGTTTGATAACCTCAGTTCTTCCAATTGCAAAGAACTTGTAATCCCCAAATAAAAGGCCGCCCGACTTAATCCAACATAAATTAATCTTAGCCCGATTCTACGTCCCCTGGTTTCCAAAACCCTATCAATATTCAAGAAGAAAACCGCTTCAAACTCTAGACCCTTGATATAATCGATACTGAAAACCCTCAATGAATTAGAATCTCCTAAAGCTTGTCCTTGATTACAAGGAACACATTTAATATCAAGTTCTACGAGTTCTTGGAAATCATTTATTCGCTCAGCAGTCTCATTCACGCCTAACTCATCCGGGACAAAGATGGCAATAGATGGAATCTTGTTGCCATGAGCCCGATAAATCTCCAATATTCTTTTAACAAGCCATTCAACCTCTTCCGATTTTGAACTTACTCGTTTAAATAAAGGGGCTGGTTCTTCATCGCTAGACCTGAAATAACTGACAAATTCGTGATCTCTTTCCGTAGCCTTTCGGTAAATGTCTTCGGCAATCTCTAAAACTTTAGGACCTTGTCGATACGACATTTGAAGTTCATTTACCTGCATACTTCCAATAACACCAGAAAGATCCTCCCATCTTCTTAAACCTACACTAGTCAATCTTTGTGCTAAATCACCACATAGTGTAACACTAGACAAGTATGCATCCTTAAAACTGTATATAGCTGCCACGTCAACCGGATGTAGATCGGTAACCTCGTCAATAGCAATAACAGTTTTTCGCTTTGCAATACTATTAGAATAAATCTTTGACTGCTCTTTGTGCTGCGACGTCATGTATCCATTTATGTTAATGATATCTACAATTTTATTTAGGAGTGAGATGAGCAGAGATTGCTCCTCATTATGCAATTGTTTCAACTTGAAATCTTTAATGGAGGCAGCATAATTGTTCATATAGAAACTAGCCTCCATTTTGAGAGTAGACCTTTTAAATGAAATAAATCCATCCGGAATCCACTGAGACAAAAGCAAACTAAAGCCATTTTTAATTAGCTGACTAGATTTATTAAGAAATACACCTTTTGCTTTTAAATCATTTCTAATTGTCTTTTTATCATCGCTATCAACGAACCTCATTAAAAGACCATCAAAGCCATCTTCAGCAGCATTGACACTTTGTATCGCAAGACTTTGGAAAAAACGCTGTGGTGGTGTGGGTGAATCACCATTTATCCTTAAATCGTCAAGGAATGTAGGAAGTGTTCTTTCGTTAACATCTAAATTTTTTGCTTCGCAATAGACTATGTACAACTGCTCTACAAACTCGGCATCATTCAAAAGATTTCTATTCAGTTGAATGAACTTTCCAATTTCCTTTTTATAACCTTCCCTCAGGTCTGTCAATTGGTCACCGACAATACCAACAGAGATAATATTCAAGGTTAAACATAAAGACTGAAAAGTATTTGTCTTCAATTCCGACAAAACAATCTTAAATCGTTCAATCATTTGGGCACAATCTCTGCTCGGAGCTTCAACTAGTAGCTTATCGATTTTAGAGTTAAGGCTTTCCAATATATTCTTCACTATTTCCGCTTGAGAAACACTCAATAGCTCATTAACACGCGCCTGCTCATAACGATAACAAGGAGTGCTATTCCTCTGATGAAGTAATCTTGATGATGTACTTGAGTTACCTGGATTAATTAAACCGAAAAGTTTCATTACGGCGCTTCTTTCTGACTGCCATACACGAACTGTCATGTCATTTGCTAATAGGCCCTCTCGAACCATGCTCTCTTTCAAATACAACTTGAGTAGTTCATTTGGAGTATAAAACACCCAATTTGTAGCAGCATGAGAAAGATGATTTTTCTGATTTTGAGTTAAATGGTCAGAATAATCTTGCAACGCGGCATCATCGATCAAAAATTTAATTCTTTGGATTAGGGTCGTCGTTTTACCAGTTCCTGGTCCACCGTCTAAAATTGCCGTAGTACCATTAAAAAAGTTATTTCGTTTGTATTCTTCTTGCCATGGGTCTAAAATTGGCTGATACTTTAATTCGGCTGTTTCTGATACATATCTATTGAGATGCACTGGAATATTATCTTCTTCCAAATATTCTTCCGAAATAATACCCAATGCATTTTCGCCATCAATCGGTATTACTTCAGTAGTTTCAATATCAGGTTCTACTGTATCAAAAACATTTAAAATCGTCTCCTCTTCTTGACTCTCTTCAGGAGAAGATACACGTTCCCTTGGAATAACGCTCAACCACCAATCTTCACCAAGAGGTTCCCATCCCTTTACGTCGTATGCTTTTTCATTAGAAAGATCTGGCACATACGTAGTAACAGTAACTAACTTGAGATTTTTAATGCCTGTTGGACTTGGAATTTGAAAAAAACCTACTGGCTTCTTTATTACATACTCAGCAAGTTTCGAATTCTTTGATATTAGAACCCCTCCTCCTGAACTAACAGCTTGTGGCTGGCCTTGTCTAATCTGGGCGTTTCCTGTAATGCCAAAATGAATCTTAGACCCCATTGCCAGCTCATTTGTATTAATAAGCCACACCTTTAACGAGGTCCCGTTTCTTTCTTGAATTTTCGCATGAGCGACAGCAAAGTTTTTACAATAAGACCCTACCTCTTTGCGTCGCTGTTTTAGGATACAATTAACGGTTTGTTCTGTGGTCATAGTTTGGATTTTGCTTGAATATAATTCTAGATGAAAGACTAATTATTATGTTGAGACATTTTTTTTGGATTATAGCAATGAAATTTTACCTTGTAATTGATTCTCTTCATGTAATTATCTTTTGTGAAAATAGGGTCTATTCAACGCCTTTGCAAAGACTTTACAACTGTTAGTATTGAGAATGACATGTTCTGTAAGCAGGTTCCGCTATTGAGGAAATTTACTAAAACAAAAGGCCGCATTTCTGTGGTCTTTTATGTTTTTTTAATTCTTAAGAGGCTTACTTCTTATACCAAACCTCCTCAGGCATATACCCAAAAACAAATTCAGTCACCCCACATAACCAAAGCTTATGTTCACAGCCATTCATATTAGCCATGTAGTAGGCACCATCTCCAGCAGGGTGTGGATGAATATAATTCAAAACTTCACAACCAGCTTTTGGATCGAGACTGAGATCTAAGGTTATCTCTTCACCTTTGCTCGATAAATGGTCTAAAAAAACATCCGCACCATCTACCATAAGCAACATGTTCTTAGGGCCAGGCCAGCCGTTAACATCAGCATACCAAAGAAATCCTTCTTTGTAGAAGCGCATGGTAAGTTCTGTTTTATTTCCCGCGATTTTACCAGCTGCTTTGGAAGCAGTAGATTTAAGTGTACCGTAGATTTTGTGCAATGGGTTAATGTTCTTCTGTGTCATTTTATATTCTTTTAGGTTTAAACAATAGAGTCCCTCTCCATTGCTTACACAAAGGTCAGATAAAGAGGCCCCAAACCTAGATATTGACAAGGTTGTCAGCGGATTCTAGAAACTACTTTAAGCAAGATGTATGTTATGAAATTCGGCTTCCCATGATAATTATTCAAAGCCGTCGCTCCCTGAATTACTGCGGTAAACAACCCCGTAAACACATAGGCCCAATCCCACGCTGGATGCACAGTCCACAACTGAACATAGAGCTGACTTAATACCGTTACAAGCACTGCTACCACGAAAGCAAACCAAACAGTACCCCGTATTCCTAGACGGTACATCAATGCCCGTGCAATAGGATTAGATTCCATTTGAATCCCTTGAATTTTCTTTAAAGTACTGGTACAGTCAAACCACTTAGTAAGGATGACCGCTGCAGATACGAAGTAGGTAAAATAAACTATCATGACAGCGCTGTAATTTTTCGTACACCGCCTCTAGACCCAGTGATCTGATGCGGTTTCGCAAGCGTATCTGTAACGGCTTGCTTAATCTTTCTGTTAATCTTACTCACAGTTTGAGTCAAATCATTGTCTTGCATGCACCAGCGCTCTAGGACCGCATTTATAGCCTCCTTGCGTTTCTCCTGGTCAACAACTGCATCATCACTGTGCACCTGCTGATAATGCTCCTCGTACAGCGAAAAGAGCTCTGAACGGTGCTCGCAAATGTGACTGTACTTCACACCCTCCGGATGATTTAGATAGAATTTATACAATGCCATTTCCTTTGGCGCTAGAGAAACTTGCGCTCCGATACTTTCAAATTTCAAATACTTCATCCCAGCCTGTACTTCCAAGACTTTACGCTCTCTTCGAGCTCGAGTAAAGGAATTTTGCTGTGCACGAACAGCCTCAAAACCCTTAAAAACATGATCTATAAATAAAGGGTTGATCTGTTGGCGGGTGATGTGTTCATAGCACTCTTCACAAACATCTGCTGATAAAATCTTTAAGCGAATATTTTTGATTTCACTAAAGAAGTCATTCATGCAACCTCGATCTTTCATATGCACAAAACGATCTTGGTAATCCGGTACATTAAATGCTCTAAATCGCATCGCAGATGCAAACAGCTCATAGGCTACCGGCACATGTCTAGCTGTCAACGTTTCAGTGGCATAATGTGTCGTTTGAATAAAGGCGACATTCTTCCGCTCGGGTGAGGGTCCGCAAAAGTAGTTATGGTCATTACCGTATGGATTTAGCAAGATGACTAAACTGTGTTCACGATCTTCTCGAAACTCTGAGAAGAACCAATCTTCAGCCTTAGCCATACGATCTAGCACCTCTGAAGGGGTTTCAATCCACTTGCGCATTTCACGTGCATTTCGGAGGCTGTAGTAGGTATCATCCATAGGCTCATTCATATCTATTTGAAACATCACCTTAGCAGGCTGGATGTCATCCATCCCATCCCAATCATCATCATGAGTCATGTAGTGTTTTGGATTCTCTTCCGGGTAATCTACCAATCTGAACTGTACAGGCCCGTTCGGGTCTACATTCTGTGCAAGGTCAAAAGCAGCCCTTATCGTTCCCGTAGCGCCTGAATAGGTAGGCACTAGTAAAAAAACATTCGTCTTCCGCATAGTCATAAGTTTAAAGGATAAAGCGGAAGACCTGTTAGGGCCTCCCGCGTTATTAATATACTGTATTCATCAGGCCTTTGTCAAGCCCCAATTCTACCTGTACTACGTACAGATTTATTTTTTCTGTCGCTCCTGCTCCTCACGGCGACGTTGCTCTCTCATCCACAATTCCTTTTTGTTGAGATTAAGACTACTATCCTTCGTGGTGTAGTATTCAGAGACCGATTGACTAAGGCTGTACATCGCTTCCACCTTTTGATTCTGCTCATAGTGGCGCATTTTATCACGGCGCATATTTCTACGTCCCATATCCATTATTGCGCTCACATCTGTACCGATCAAGGCAATCTCCCAACCTACACGCTCCTGGTAATCTCCGAGCAACTTCTGAATATCAAGGCCTGTAAATTCTGTTGATGCATTTTCTCCACCATCAGTAAACACTACGACCAAAGCCGCTGCCTCACCTCTACGTACCTGGAAATCCACCCGAGCATCTGTTCTCTTAACTGCCAGGCCTATTGCGTCATACAATGCCGTCATTCCGCCTGAAAAGTACTCTTCACTCCTGATTTCCTTTACTTCCGCCACAGATTCAGAATCTCGAAGCACCACATAGTCTGTATCAAACTTTACTATGGTAATGCGACAGGGACGAAGGGTTTCCTG
>Ga0206126_10002953_pt1 | contig 17707 bp, 15 predicted proteins | sample Helgoland_Spring_5_FD_148621 | JGI IMG/M metagenome (GOLD analysis project Ga0206126, IMG submission 148621) | Pelagic subsurface seawater microbial communities from Kabeltonne, Helgoland, North Sea - Helgoland_Spring_Bloom_20160412_1 | ecosystem: Environmental > Aquatic > Marine > Epipelagic ...
AAAAATATTATCAGAAATGACAACAAGATACGGAACTCGTAATGTTAATGAGTTGGAATTTAAAACACCAGAAGAGTTTGCTACATACAAGAAAAAGCACAAGATGAGACCAGGTACGATTGTTAAAGTAGCCGGTAAAGATAAAAAAGTCGGAGATGATAAGCCAAAAGGAAAAAGAATGCAAATCACTATGGACTTTCAATCTTCAAATAAAAAAGACCTTGAAAGATTTGCAGATAGATATGGTTTAAAACTTGGAACCGTTGACAATAATCCAAATTACGGTCTTGAAGCAGAATTTGAGGGAAGTGAAGAAGACTTAAAGAAGTTTATGACAAGTGATGACTACGGATTAGACCCAGGAGATTTTGACCAATACGCTAAAGAGTATGGTGATGTACTTGATGTAGACCCAAAGATAGATAAACAAATGTCTTCAGCTGCAGATAAAGCAAATATGAAGATGGATAGAGATGAAATCAATGGTATATTAAAAAAGAAAGACGAACCTTTTGCAGATGAAGTTGAAGAAATTCTCTACGATAAATTTAAAAAAATGGGTTCAACTGGTAAAAAACTTAAACAAAAATTAGATACAATAGCATCATATGAAATGGGTATTTATGATATGAGTGAAAAAGAATATAATCAAGAAAGAAAAGAAGTAAAGAAAGAACTTGATAATTATTATAAAGAGCAAGGTTTAGATGAAAGTCTAAAAGAATTATCTAAAATTTCAACAAGATATAATAGATAATGCCAGCACTCAGTAAAAAGCAACAAAAATTTATGGGGATTGTTAGGTCAATCCAAAAAGGTGAACAACCTGCGTCAAAGTTTAACAAAGACGCACAAGATGTGGCCAAAGATATGAAGAAGACAGATGTGAAAAAGTTCGCATCAACTAAACACAAAGGACTACCAATGAAGAAAGAAATATTGGGTAAACTCAAAGAAATGATTAAGCAAGAGTTATCTGAATACACTTATGGTTCAGGTGATATCGTAAAAGATGTTAATCCTACTTGTCCGCATTATGGCGCTCAAGGTAAAGTTAAATCCGTTGGTCCAAAAAGTGTTGTGTTTGTCGTGATGAACAAAGGAAAGAATTTCAAACCAGGTATGGAGTTGGAAAAATCACACGACCAAATGAAAAAGATAGGTGAATCACTAAACGAAATGTCAGCAAAATCTAAAAAGATTATCAGTAAATTAGGTAAGAAAGAAAAGGAAATGTTTTCAACTATGGTTGATATGTTGGGATTTGACCAAGTAATGTCAGACTACAAAAGAGATAAGAAAGCATTTAAACAAGCATTAAAAGATATGAGTGAAAGTGTCATTACTGAAAAAATGTCAGTTAAATCATCAAAAGATTATATTGACAATCTTACACAGGCAATAGACTTAATCGTTAGACAAGCCAATAACTTAAAAGGTGCATTAGCAAAACACCCAATCAAAAGAGATGCGAATAAATTAAAAGCAGTTAAAACAATGCTTAAACGTTCAATACTACCCGCAATGTTAAGATACGAAAAAGAAAACTCGGTTGAGAAAGGTTATAACGGAGTTGATTTAACAATATTAAAAAAGAAACTACAAGACGGACAATTTAAATATGCAATTCAATATAGTTTATTACCTGCATTGGATACTCGTAGTTATGATAGTAATTCATTTTACGCATTAAACAATACAAAAGAAGACAAGTTAAGAGAAAGACTTGTTAAAGTATTGAGAGGTTTAGTTAACAAAATGGACGACGCTCAATTAGAAAACATTAATGAAAAAAAGAAAATGTTTCCACCAAAGAAAATGACACCAAAACAAGCAAAAGAATATAAAAAGTTTATAGGATATGCAAAAATGGGAGTGGAATATCAAATAGATATGTCTTTGTTTGAGTCAATCAATGAAGACGGCCATACAGATGTCGCATCAGCAAAAAGAAAAGTAATGATTATGGTTCAAGATTCAAATATACTATTGAATAAATTAAATGGAATGAACAAAGAAGATTCATTACCGAGTTGGTGGACAGATAAAATAACTTTATCACAGAATTATTTAGCAAAAGCAACAGACTATATAATTAATCCAGTTGAATCAGTAAATGAAGCCAAATATAAAGTTCATATGAGAGATAAAAAAAGAGGAAATTTTGAATTAGAAAAATTTCAAACTGGTGGTCAATCTTATGATTACAAAAAAGGTATGGACATAGTAAAAAAATTAAGAAAAATGAGTGGTAGTCTTGAATATAAGTTAGTAAAAGAATCAGTAAATGAAGGTAAGGGTGTAGAAAAAGTTTTAAAAATGGCAAATGACCAATCATTTGGAAAACTCGGTGGTAGAACCGTAGACGCTTTAAGTGCAGGTTTATTTAAAGGAGTGTATGATAAAGCAAGTGATAAAAATAAAGAAAAAATTAACAAAATGAACGAAAAACAATTATATGTATTTATGACTAAATTGTGGAGTAAGTTTGGTAATCAAGTTAGGATAGGTTAAATGGATAAAAAACAAATAATGAAAATGAACGATACTTGGAAAGACTTTCGTTTAACTGAATCAGTTAAGATTTTTAAAGACGGAGCACAACACGGATTTGATTTAACTGATTTTAAACCAGGTGGATTTAAAAAGTTTTTAAAAGCATTAAATATACCAGCATTCGCAAAAGGTTCATCAACAGGTGCGGCTTGGTCCGATGGAAGAAACTACTTTTGGAGAAACAAAGATGTTATTATCATCACTGCAAACAATCCAATTACAGGTCAATATAATACAAAAGGCAGAAGAAGTCCAGAAAAGAATTACGCATCATATGTGGGTATTGAAACAAAAAACCCAGAAGATATGGACAAAGTGGTTAAATTATTTAAACAAAATACATCTTATCGTAAAGGTGAATCAAAAGGAAGAAGGGACTTTGTATAATGATTAAAATTAAAAACATCATAAAAGAACATAAAATTATAGTGACCGAATCATTTAAAGCAGGTAAACTTCGTGCATTAGTTGGTAATCAATGGAGTGGATTAGATTCAACTTTCTGGTCATACGGAGCAAAGCTAGGAATCGAATGGGATAAAATTACAGACGCTGAAATCGAAACTAATGCAAAACCAAAGAAAAAAGGTATTGAGATTGCCTACATTGATAAAGATGTTACGGTCCCGATGAAAGGTAAACAATCAGACTACTATCGTGGAAGTAATATTGGTATTGACAAATTTACAGCAATTAGTGTATTGAAAGACGGAAAACCACTTTGGTATACAAAAAGTTGGAAACCATTAACAAATGTTCACACCGCAACAGGTAAAAAAGCAAAAAATAGATATAGTGGTAATAGAAGCACTATTCCTGATGTAGACGCCGGAACAAGAACTTATTCAAGAGATAAACAATTCGGTATGAATGAAATTGGATATATGTCATTATCAGGTATGATGAAAATACCAGGAATTAAATTTCATCAAATCAAATTAGATGAAGACCAACCTTATATGGGCGCAGGTGTTAAACGACAAATGAGACAAGCAGCTCAATTCGGTGCAGCAAAGTTCACAACTAATGATGAGTTTGCAAGAATTAATAAATCTTATTTTGATGAGTTGTTAAGAAAAAAACTTAACGACCCTAAAAAAATAGGAGCAAAAGTAAAACAGGCAGCTAAAATATGTCAAGATTTAATTGACGGAGCAATCGGTGGTAAGAAACCGAGTGCTAAGGTGAAGAAAATAATTGGAATGCAAGCTGGAAAATCATCAAGTCCAGAAGGGGACGCATATCGGTTCGTATCAAATGTTGGTAGTAAGTTATCTCGTTTATATGATAATTATGGATATTATCTTAGGGCATTAGAAAAACAAAAAGAAGATAAAATTAAATACGGAACAATGGATTTCTCTAAAGGAGATGTTGAATCATATGCAAAAGATGTTCAACAATATTACAATTATATTATAAAAGGCGATTTTAGATAATGATTAAGTTGAAAAACATACTAAATGAACAAGACAACACCATTAGTGCAAAAGAGTGGAGAAAAGTATCAAGAGCTATCACTCGTGGTATGGATGTAGCACTAGGTAAAGGTGTTAAGTATTTAAGAGATTATGAAAGGTCAAATCTACCACCAAAAGAAAAGAAAATGTTAAGTGATTTTTGGGACGATTATATGATATTAAAGAATAGATTTCATAGAATAAACAATCACTTGGTAACAAAAAAATATTTGAAAGAAGCATTTCCACCTTCAAGCTTGGGAAGTTCAACATATTCTAATCCAGAAGCAATGAAACACTCAGTAGATAGTGTAAATAAAGCTGCAAAACTTATTGGACAAGCACAGAATAAAGCAATAAGTATTTTTACATCAGATATGAAACAAGGTAAATATGACAGAATAGATTTATCAAGAAGTATTCATAAAGGTAATATTAGAGACGCAAGTAAATCTAAAAGAGAAGTATTGATGAATTTGTTCTATGATTTAAAAGATAGATTTGTTAAATACGGAAGACGAAAAAAGAATTAACTTATATTTATTAACAAGGAGAAAATAAAATGGCAAAGTTAAAAGATTTAGTAAAAGAGAATTTCTCATTAGTGGGTGGAGTAGTTTCTACACCAGCTATTAATGCAGGATATGGTTCTTTATCACAAATCGTAAAAGAAAAATATGGTGAATCATCTGAAACAAAGAAGGTATCACCAGACGATGTTAAAGAAGCTTTACAAAACTATAACAAGTTAGGGGAAGCTCTTTATCAACAACAATCATTAAAAGAAACTGCAAAGTCTCTATCACAGATAGCAGAAATGGCAGCATCACACACACTTCAAGAAACTGAAGATTGGTTTGACAAAGTTACGGTAAGTCGTAATATGAAAGAATTAACAAATCATTCAAAACAATTCTCAAAAATATCTGAAGAAGCATCATCAGTCCAACAAAGATTAGCAGGATTGTATGAGGATATGGGTATGATTTTAAATCGTTACTATGATATTCCAGAATATGCTAACTCAGATGAAGATAAAGATAAAGAAGAATATGGTAGCAATACTATTGAAGAAGGTGATTACGAAGCATTCTTCCAAAAAGCAATGAAGAAATTTGGAATTTCATCACCAGACGAATTAGGTTCTGATGAGAAAAAGAAAAAGTTTTTCAATTATGTGGATACAAACTACAAAGCAAAAGCTGAAGGTAAAAGATAATGAAACTTAAAAAACTATTAAAAGAATCAAATGCTTGGGACAGAAATTTTGGTGAGCCATTACCAACAATTGAAGACACCGCAAGAGCATACAGATTAAAACAAGAAAACTTAAATGAAGATAAAGACCTACTTAAAGTAGCTACTACACTTGGTAAACGACCAAGTGATGTTAATAGTTTTCTAAAAAAACATAAACTTGACGCAGACGATTTATTAGATGTTATTGAAACGGGTGGTAGAAGATACTCACTTGCAATCATAGCAGCTATGAAAGGTAATCGTAGAGCATTGAAACAATTAGACGACTTATTAGGATTTTTATAAAGTGATAAAATTACAATCACTATTAATTGAAAGAGAAGCTAAATCTACACACAAACTTATTAAAGATATAGCAGATATACTTGGTAGTTCACCAGAAGATGTAGCAGAGTTTGTCAACAAGCAAGCTAGGTTTACAGGTCATAAGAACCCTACTAAGTTTGCAAAACAAATGCAAGGTTCTATAAGAGCAGCTGGAAGAAATAGGTATTCCCAATTTCGTGGAGCGATAGATGGTGACAAGTTCGACATCAAAAGAATTTTAAGTATAATGTAATAACAGAAAGAGAGTAAAGGTTGTTAAAAGTATATATCCGTAAAGGACAATCCGTAGAACAAGCACTAAAAATATTCAAACGTAAAGTTAAAGACAGCAATATAATGTTTGAATTAAAAGAACGTTCCTTTTACAAAAAGCCATCGGCATTAAAAAGAGAACAAACAAATAAAGCAAAACTACGAACTAAATACGAAAAATTAAAAAATCAAGACGATTAAAATAAATACACACTTTGTGTGATATTTTTTTAAAACTTGATACTTATTATTAAATAAATACACTATCGTACTTATCGTACATCATATAGTGTAACCGATTAAAACTAATCTAATTATAGTTCATAATAACTATATTGAATCCAACGGAGAAAAACATAATGGATGACTTATTAAGAGAAGCTATCGCTGATGCAAAATCAGTTCGTGAAACTGCACTTGCAAACGCAAAGATAGCACTTGAGGAAGCATTTACACCACGTTTACAATCAATGTTGTCAAAGAAAATCCAATCTGAAATGGAAGATTCTGATGAGGAAATGGAAGATTCTGAAGAAGGTATGCACGATAAAGAAGAAGGTATGCACGACGCAGAAGAAGAAATGGACGCAGAAGAAATGAGAGATTCTGAAGAAGGTATGCACGATAAAGAAGAAGGTATGCACGACGCAGAAGAAGAAATGGACGCAGAGGAAGAAATGGAAGATTCTGAAGAAGGTATGCACGATAAAGAAGAAGGTATGCACGACGCAGAAGAAGAAATGGACGCTGAAGAAGAAATGGACTCAGATGAGATGAGAGAAGAAGAGGACGCTGAAGAAGATGATGAGTTAGACTTAGAATCAGTATTAGCAGAATTAGAAAAAGACCTTGACGACGAAGACCAAGTTGACGAAATGGAAGATAAAGATGAAGAAGATAAAGTAGACGAAGTCGAAGATAAAGAAGAAGAAGACAAAGTAGACGAAAACGACGTATCATCTGAAATTGGAAAAGCCGACAACAAAGTTGCTGACGCAGCTAACGACTCTTCAAAAGTAGGACAAGGACCAGAAGGTGAAGGTTCAGACAAGAAAGCCGGAGACGAGCTATCTGACCACGAAACTGTCGACAATTTAACAGAAATGGAAGACAAAGACGAGGAAGACCTTGACTTAGATGAAGTTCTTAAAGCACTTACAGAAGAAGAAGCTGAAGAAGAAGACGCGGAAGAGAATGAAAAACTCAAAACAGAAATACAAGAACATCGTAAAGTAATACACTTTATGAGAAGTAAATTAAACGAAGTTAATTTATTGAACGCAAAACTATTGTTCTCGAACAAATTGTTCAGAGCATTCGGATTGAATAACAACCAGAAACTAAAAGTTGTAGAAAACTTTGACAGAACTAAAAACTTAAGAGAAGTTAAATTGGTTTACGCTACATTAGCAGAATCATTTAAAAGCCCTAAAAAGTTAAGTGAGTCAGTTTCTAAAGGTTCAAGTTCAAAACCAACTCGTTCTACAAAACCAGCGAAAGCACAGGTATTGTCAGAAGGAGCAGAGTTAAAAGCAAGATTCAAGAAATTAGCAAACATACTTTAGGAGACTAAAAATGAGTAAATTAAATTCAATAGAAACTTTGATGGACGGATATAATCCACAAAGACAACTATTAGAACAAACTCGTCAGTTAGTAAAAAAATGGGAGCCAACAGGCCTATTAGAAGGTATGGAAGATGAAAACAAAAGACACGGAATGGCAGTATTGCTTGAAAACCAAGCAGGACAGTTAATCCAAGAAGCATCAGTTACTGGTGGACAAAACGCAGAAGAGTGGAGTGGAGTAGCTTTACCATTAGTTCGTAGAATTTTTGGTGAGTTAGCAGCTCAGGATTTTGTGTCAGTTCAACCAATGAACTTACCTTCAGGTCTTATCTTCTATCTAGACTTCAAATATGGAACTGCACAAACAGGTAACCATACAGAAAACTCAGATGTATATGGTAATACATCAGGGTCTAACACAGACGCAAGCGGCGGTTTATACGGCGCAGGAAAATTCGGATATTCAATAAACGACAAGACTACTGATACCTCATCACCGATAGCTATTGCAGCATCAAATGTTGATGCTGATGAATTCATATCAGGTTCAGTATCTTTCGAAGACGTTGATTTCGAACCAGACCTATCAGCTTCAGTTGCATTAGGTAACGCAGCAGATGATGGTCTTGTGAAGATTATTACATCAACATTAGCATATTCTAATCCAGATACAGACGGAGTGAGAGCATTCTCAATCTCAGGTTCTGGTTTTGATGAATTCTTCCCAGCATATACCAAATTTGATAAAGTTAATTCAAGAATTAGCTTTGTTGTTAAAAAATCAGTAGCTAGTAAACCGCTTAATGCAGTGATTAAATATCACGCGCAACCAAGCACAAATTACACTAGAACTGACTTTGAAGCTACAGCAGCGAATGTTGACGCAAATCCAGAAGCAGATATTGATATACCTGAACTAGATATCGCGTTAAAGAGCATTCCGATAATCGCTAAAACTCGTAAGTTAAAAGCAGTCTGGACTCCAGAACTTGCTCAAGACTTAAATGCATACCATTCAGTTGACGCAGAAGCAGAACTAACATCACTATTAAGTGAGTACATTTCAATGGAAATTGATTTAGAAATTCTTGATATGTTGATGTCAAATGCCGATGCTAAGACAGAAAGATGGTCAGCAAGAGTTGGACACGAATATGATTCTGCCAGTGGTACATTCATTGAACAGAGTGGTGCTTCAAATGCTTACACAAAAGGTGACTGGTTCCAAACACTTGGAAACAAAATCCAATCAGTAAGTAACGCAATTCATCAGAAAACACTAAGAGGTGGAGCTAACTTTATAGTAGTATCACCAGAAACTGCAACAATCCTTGAATCAATTCCAGGATATGCAACAGGTGCTGATGGCGACGCAACTAATCAACAATTTGCTATGGGTGTACAAAAAATGGGGGCAATTAATAACAGATACACTGTTTATAAAAACCCATATATGTTAGAGAATCAAATCCTTGTCGGTTTCAGAGGACAAAACTTCCTTGAAACTGGTGCGGTTTATTCACCATATGTACCATTAATTATGACACCGCTAGTATACGACCCTAAGAACTTCACGCCAAGAAAAGGTGTGATGACTAGATACGCTAAGAAGATGGTTCGTCCAGAATTCTATGGTAAAGTCGTAGTTGCTGATGTAGACTTCGTGTAAGTTAACATTATCAATTAATACTAATAGTTGAATAAACATACATTAACCCCCAATTAATTTTGGGGGTTTTTGTTTTTTATATAAAAATTCAATACTTATATACGAGAGATTATTTCCAACCCTGGCGACGGATGTCGTGGGTATTGTAATCTACAATTAAAGGTTGAGGGAAGCAGGAAATCCCCTTGACGCATGGAGAAAAAATATGGCAAGCGTAAGCAGAGCATCTATTAAAAGTGTATTGAGAAGAAGTAACGCAAATTATATGGATAATTTAGCAGACTCAATTGCAACTTTAACAGATGATAACACATTAGCAGGAGCAACAACATTTTCAGTAGATGCTTCAGTTAAAGCACCAGGAAAACTATTGGTAGATATCAATGATGATACATCAATCTACACATTAGTAAGTGGACACACTTATTTCTGGGGAACAGCAACTGGTTTACCAGGCGCAACAGATAATGCAAATGCAATAACATTCGCATTACCATCACCAAGTCAAGCAGGTGAATACATTTGTATTCTACCACAAAATGCAGCAACAATCAATAAACTTGTAGGATTTACAGTCGTTGAAGAATCAACAGACACAATCCAATATCAAGCATTTGAACCAACTGCAAACAACACTGCATTGATTGAGACAGCTACAACTGTAACTGGAACACACGGTACAAACAACACTATGGTTAAATTAGCAGCTCAACACCTATTAGTAGGTGATGAGATTCATTGTTATTCATTATCATCAACAAAATGGTTGATGAGAATAGTAGGAAGAAACAATCTAATCGCAGCAGGTGATATCGCAGTAGACCCAGGTAACGTTGGTGGATTCATTGACTAATAACTAATTAATCGGTCCTGAAACTGATTATAGATAGTTAATAACAAAAAGCCCCCTATTTTTATAGGGGGTTTTTTATACAAAATACAAAAAAGTTATATTTATTAATGTATATACAAATAGACTATTAATAGGAGAATTTAATGGCTCAAGAAGCAATATGGCCAGGTAGTGGCTCTGCAATCCACGAGGATAGTGGTTCCACACCATTCGGGTTATACGATACAGACTCAGAGTTTCAAACAGAAGCTCCGCAAGTAGCAAAATGGTGTGCACAAAGACTTGGATATCCAATTATGGATGTTGAACTCCAAGACACACAATTTTATGCTTGTTTAGAAGAAAGTGTTTCTGAATATGGTGCGCAGGTAAACCAGTTTAATATTCGTGATAACTTATTTCATTTAAAAGGACAACCAACAAGTTCAAACTTCACACATAAAAGGGTAAAACCTACTTTAAGTGAAACTATATTTATTTCAGAAGAATACGGACAAGAAGCATTAGTTGGTGGTTCAGTTGATGTCAAGAGAACAGCAGTTTCAGTTAATTCAGGAAGTCAAGTTTATGACTTAAATGCATTAGTTAGTGATGTAAGTGAATCAGGTGCGTCAATCGAAGTTAAAAAAGTTCATTATGAAGCAAGACCAGCGGTAACTCGTTATTTTGACCCATACGCATCAACAGGATTTGGAACTTACAATATGTTAGATGGATTTGGTTTCGGTAGTTATTCACCAGCAATTACTTTCGTATTACAACCTATGTATGCGGATTTACTTAGAATACAAGCCATTGAATTTAATGACCAGATTAGAAAATCAGCTTATTCTTTTGAAATTAGAAATAATCAGATGAGAATATTTCCAATTCCAACTCAATCGGGTTCGGTTTGGATTGAATATATCAAAACAGAAGATAGAGATAATCCATTGAGAACACGACATAGCGGTTCAAGTGACGATACAATAGTATCTGATTACTCAAATGTTAATTATGATTTTATGAAATACTCAAACATCAATGATGTAGGTAAACAATGGATTAGAAAATACGCATTAGCATTATCAAAAGAGTTATTAGGTATTGTTCGTTCTAAATATGGTAATATTCCTATTCCAAATGCAGAAGTTTCAATGGACGGAGATACATTGAGAGCAGAAGCAACTGCAGAAAAAGAACAATTAATAGAACAATTGAGAGAAAATTTAGAACAAACCAGTCGTAAGGCACTTATGGAAGCTCAAAAAGATGAAAGTGAATTTGAGCAAGAAACATTGAAAAAAGTCCCTTACCCAATCTATATAGGATAAACAAATGCCACAAAGATTTTATGGAAACAAAGATTTGGCAACCTTTGAAAAGTTCAATAGAGAACTTGTAGGTGAACCAAATATCGACGATTGCGGAATAATAGACCAGTTCGTTATTCTACATAGAGTTTCAGTATATGATACAGAAACTAATATGTATGGTGAAGCGTCAGAGGGTAAAGTTTACAAACAAGGAGTAAAATTACCTTGTATAGTAAACGCTGAAGACTTTGATTTTGACTATACAGACTTTGGTGCGGACAACAAACAAAATGTTTCATTTGCATTTCAAAGAGCATACCTCGTTGAAGTAAATGTAAAACCAGACATTGGTGATATATTTAAATGGAACGAAGGTTATTTTGAAGTTAATTCATATAATGAAAATCAATTAGTTGGTGGAGACCCAACAAAATCTCATTCAATTGTGGTCCAAGCACATTTAGTAAGAATGCCAACCAATAACTTAGAGGAGTATAGAGGTTCATAATGGCAAGAAATAAACCAATACCAAGAAGTCAAAGAAATATTTTTAATCGTGGGACAAAAATTAGTCGTAATTCACCGGGAGCAAAAGATGATGTGAAGAATATATCCGTAGGTATTATGGATATGGACTCTGCTATTATGTATTACTTCAATGAAGTGATAAAACCTAATGTAGAGATAAATGATGAAAAGGTAAAGGTCCCTTGTATTTACGCATCACCAGAAAGGTGGACTCAAATAACCAAACAGGGATTTCTAAGAGATAAAAAAAGACAAATCATAGTTCCGTTAATAGTTTATAAACGAACAGGTATGACTCGTAACACAGATATGCCAATAGATAAATTGGATTCCAATGAACCAAAATTATTTTACTCTTTTCAAAAGAAATATTCACAACAAAATCGTTTTGACAAATTTTCAGTATTACAAAATATAGAACCTAATCGTGAATATTACAATGTAGCGATGCCAGACTATATGAACTTAACATATGAGTTTACTATATGGACATCATATATTGAACAAATGAATCGTATCGTAGAAAAAGTTAATTATTCGGACGGAGCATATTGGGGCGAACCAGGTAAAATGAAATTCAGAACTCAAATTGAAAGTTTTTCAGATGCGAGTCAAGTAGAAGGTGAAAGATTAATAAAAACAACCTTTAGTGTAAATCTATACGGATACATATTACCAGAACGATTTAATAATGTTTCAACAACACAAAAATTTCTAACACCTAAAAAACTTATCATAAGAGAGGAAACAGATAAAATTTTATCTACGGGGTTACCTACACCTTCAAGTAAAGGTTCAGGTGCAGAATTTGGAGCAAAAGATATATTCGGTATATCAGTTGGTAATTCATTTATATTAACACAAGGAACAGGTGTAACGATATCAAATACAGGTGTTTCGTTTGATGGTTCAAGTGCATTAACACAAACAATGTCTATTGGACAAGATGTGGCTACGACTGCAAATGTTCAATTTAATCAAGTAACAGCAAGTAATGCTATACAAATAGGTGATTCATCTACATTATATACTTCAACAGGTATAAGTGGTAGTATTGATGTTACGGGTTCGTTTGCAACAACAGGTGATTTAACCGTTCAAGGTGATACAACAATCACAGGAACACTAACAGCAAATGAATTCCACACAACATTTACTTCCGCATCAATAATACTTGCAAGTGGTTCTACAAGATTTGGTGATACACTTGATGATACTCACGAATTTACAGGTAGTGTAGATGTAACGGGTTCATTTAGTTTAAATGGGTATGAAATAAACGAGATATCAAACGACACAAGTTTAACAGACGGAAGTGCAACATCAGTTCCAACAGAAAATGCAGTTAAAACATATATTACAGACAATGTATCTAATACAGCAACTTATTTAAGAAAGAATTTTTTCAAATCATCAGCAAGTATAACGAATGCCACAACAGCAAGTTTCACAGCAGTAACGGCATCAGCTCCAACTGGAATAACATCAACAACTGAAAACGACTTTGTGTTCTTTATCAACGGACAATATATGGAACACAACGCTTTAGCAATACAACAGAAAGGTAGTTCATTAGAATTACACGTAGCAACAGGAAGTATTGGATATATCTTAGAAAGTGATGATGAGATTTTAGGTATTGGTAAATTTGATTCATAGGACCCACAATGGCAGTAGAATTAAAATATAATAATCCACTAACATTAGAAACTGGAACAGGTATAACGGGTAGTGTTAATGGAGAGAATTTTACAACTCGTGAAATAGAAGGTCTTGTAGATGAAAATGTTACTCTTAACATAGGACAAGAAGTAGAGACAACTTCCAATACTACATTTAACGTAGTAACAAGTTCCAATACGATAAATATTGGTAATCTATTTTTAGGTGATGGATTTATTAGTAGTTCAAATAGTGTAGTGGCACATACAGGTAGTGTTGTTGTTACGGGAAATACGACAGCGACATCAATGACTATAAATGGACAATTAAATTATGGTAGTTTTGAAGTAAGTGTTACGGGTTCAACTACATTATTTGATAGTGGTTCAAGTAGATTTGGTGATACATTAGATGATACTCATAATTTATCCGGTAGTTCAAACATTACAGGTTCATTTGGATTAAATGCAGCAAGTATAAATGAAATATCAAATGATACTGCATTAGCTGACGGAAGTTCAACTGCAATAGCAACTGAAAATGCAATTAAACAATACTTTATAGATACAGGTATTGTAGATAAGAACACCTACAATAGAAAGTCATTTGTTCACACAGGAAGTTTTACAAGTGCCAATACTTCAAGTTTTACAGCAGTAACAGCTTCGGCACCAACAGGATTAAGTGGAACAACAGAACAAGATTTTATGTTTTTTATTAATGGAATGTTAATTGAAAACGATGCTTTGACAATAAATCAAAAGACATCAACAAATTTAGAGTTAAGATTAGATACAAGTGGATTAGGATACGAATTAGAATCAGATGATGAAGTCATAGGGTTTGGTAAATTTAATTCATAGTAAATTAAGAAATTAGATATTTATAAGTAGGAAAAATAAAAGAGAAATATGGCCGATTTAAAATCAAAACAAATTAAATTCCCCTTAACGGGGACGAGTGTAGTATCGAGTTCAGCACAAATAGCTACTGACATAAGTGGTTCTTTTGTTGCTGATAGTGGTAGTTTCTCAACAAGAATAACAACCGATAGTGGTAGTTTTTCTACAAGAGTTACAACCGCAGAAACCGAACTAACGAATACACTTGTATCAAGTTCAGCACAAATAGCTACTGATATTAGTGGTTCGTTTGTAGCAGATAGTGGTAGTTTTTCAACAAGAGTAACAACCGCAGAAACAGAATTAGAAAATACACTCGTATCAAGTTCAGCACAAATAGCTACTGACATTAGTGGTTCCTTTATCGCAGATAGTGGTAGTTTTTCAACAAGAGTTACAACCACAGAGACAGAATTATCAAACACAATTATATCAGGTTCAGCACAAATAGCTACTGACATAAGTGGTTCTTTTGTCGCAGATAGTGGTAGTTTCTCAACAAGAATAACAACCGATAGTGGTAGTTTCTCTACACGAGTAACTACTGCGGAATCTGAATTAGGAAATACTTTAATAAGTTCATCGGCACAAATATCAACAGATATTAGTGGTTCATTTACAGCACCAAGTGCAAGTTTCTCTACACGAGTAACAACTGCAGAAACAGAATTAGAAAATACTCTAATATCAGGTTCAGCTCAAATAGCTACTGACATAAGTGGTTCATTTGTAGCACCAAGTGCAAGTTTCTCAACGAGAGTTACAACCGCAGAAACAGAATTAGAAAATACTTTAGTGTCAAGTTCAGCACAATTGTCAATCGATATTAGTGGGTCGTTTGTGGCACCAAGTGCAAGTTTTTCAACAAGAGTAACAACTGCAGAATCAGAATTAGAAAATACTTTAGTGTCAAGTTCAGCACAATTATCTGCAGACATAAGTGGTTCATTTGTGGCACCGAGTGGAAGTTTCTCAACAAGAATTACAACTGCAGAATCAGAATTAGGAAATACTTTAGTATCAAGTTCAGCACAATTATCTGCAGACATTAGTGGTTCTTTATCCACAGCAGCGGTCATAGGATTAGGAGCAGGAATCATATCTGGTTCAAGTTCTAATAGTAACTTAACATCAGCTATTGTTATAGAGGGAGCAAGTATTGTATCAGCATCTGCACAATTATCAGATGATATAAGTGGTTCATTATCCACAGCAGCAGTTTTGGGATTAGGGGCAGGAATCATATCTGGTTCAAGTTCCAATAGTAATTTAACAACAGCAATAGTCGGTGAGGGAGCAAATATAGTATCGGCTTCCGCACAAGTTGACCACGATTCCACTACAAACTTCGTAGCAAACGAACACGTGGACCATACATCAGTTAGTATTACTGCAGGAGCAGGTTTAACAGGTGGTGGAACAATCGCAGCAAACAGAACTTTAAATGTTGTCGGAGGAACAGGTATAACTGCAAACGCAAATGATATCGCAACGACCGACTCAGAAATTGTTCACGACGATTTAAGTGGATTCGTAGCAAACGAACACATTGACCATACAAGTGTAACAATGACAGCTGGGGCAGGTCTAACAGGTGGTGGAACAATTGCCGCAACAAGAACTCTTGCAGTAGGAGCCGGAACAGGTGTTACGGTAAACGCTAATGATGTAGCGATTGGACAGGCAGTAGCAACTGATTCAGATGTAGAGTTCGCAACTATAACCACAACAGGAAATATTGTTGCACAAGGTGATGTTATAGCAGAAAATTATATAGTAAGTTCTTCGGTAACCTTTATGACTTCATCAGCAATAAGTGGTTCAAGTATATTCGGAGACACACAAGACGATACACACCAATTTACAGGTTCAGTATTTGTAAGTGGTTCAACATTTAACATTGACCCAATCGGTAGTGTAAGTTCAAGTGCAAGTGGTTCTTTCTTAAATGTAGATGTTTCAAATAACTTAGGAGTTACAGGTAAATTTACACTACCTAACATTACAGACGTATCAGCGTCTATCGCAAGTGCGGTAGCAGGTGGTGATGATATGGGTAACCATACAGCAACACAAGATTTAGATATGGACGGAAACGACATCTTTGATGTAGGACATATTAGTTCAAGTGGAAACATTAGTGGTAGCGCGGGAGATATATTAGGATTTGCAAGTGCTTCATTCTCAAATGTTGACGCTCCACACATCAAAGCAACAAATGTTCACGGAACAATTTTAACAGCAACACAAGCAACGATTGACCACGACTCATTAGCAAACTTCGTAGCAAACGAACACATAGACCACTCAGCAGTATCAGTAGTAGCTGGAACTGGATTGACCGGCGGTGGAACAATAGCTGCAAACAGAACTTTAAATGTAGTGGGTGGAGACGGAATTACTGCAAATGCAAACGATATAGCAATCACTGCTGCACAAACAACTATTGAATCCATATACAAAGAAGACTTAGTAATCGGTGAAGACAACCAAACACAGATTGATTTCGAAACCTCAAATGAAATACACTTTGATGTAAATAATGTAGAGTTATTAAATTTAGTAGGTTCTAAAATAAGTGGTTCACAAGCATCAACAGGTTCGTTTGGTAGTTTAGTAACGGACGCTAATGTTGGTATCGGTGAGTCAAATCCAAATGTTCCATTGGAAGTTATTGGTAGCGTTAGTTCAAGTGCAAGTGGTTCTTTCTTAAACTTAGATGTAGATAAAAATATAAACGCAACAAATCTATATGGAACAATTTTAACAGCAACACAGGCAACGATTGACCACGACTCATTAGCAAACTTCGTCGCAGATGAGCATGTAGCTCACGGAGACGTAAGTGTTGTAGCAGGAGCAGGATTAACTGGCGGTGGTACAATCGCAGCAAACAGAACTTTAAATGTTGTTGGTGGAACAGGAGTTACTGCAAATGCTAATGATATAGCGATTGGACAAGATGTAGCTACAGACAAAATGGTTTTATTTGCAGCAGTTAGTGCAAGTGGTGATATTACTGGTAGTGCAAGTGGTTCATTCTTAAATATAAAAGCAACCAATAATGTAAACGCAACAAATCTATATGGAACAATTTTAACAGCAACTCAAGCCACAATAGACCACGACTCATTAGCAAACTTCGTCGCAGATGAGCATGTAGCTCACGGAGACGTAAGTGTTGTAGCAGGAGCAGGATTAACTGGTGGTGGAACGATAGCCGCTAATAGAACTATCAATGTAGTTGGTGGAACTGGAGTTACAGCAAATGCAAATGACATAGCGATTGGACAAGACGTAGCAACAACTGCCAATGTTTTATTTGCAGCAATTAGTGCAAGTGGTGATATTAGTGGTAGTCAAAGTGGTTCGTTC
>Ga0206126_10002956_pt1 | contig 17690 bp, 15 predicted proteins | sample Helgoland_Spring_5_FD_148621 | JGI IMG/M metagenome (GOLD analysis project Ga0206126, IMG submission 148621) | Pelagic subsurface seawater microbial communities from Kabeltonne, Helgoland, North Sea - Helgoland_Spring_Bloom_20160412_1 | ecosystem: Environmental > Aquatic > Marine > Epipelagic ...
ATTCGAGCCTTACCCTCGGGCCAGCTGGCAAAAATTGACCAAATCGTTCTCTCAACCCAAGAATTAGACAGAGCAGTCACCGACCAAGCCGTCACATTAACTCTGGATCGAGAGATCGATCTTTCTCGTGGAGACCTCATTGTCTCGGCAGATGCCCCCTGTGAAGTGTCAGATCAATTTGAGGCAGAACTGGTGTGGATGGACAACGAACCCGGCTATATTGGACGACGTTATGCCTTGCAATTAGGCACGACCCAAGTCAATGCCAGCCTATCTGACATCCGATTTAAATATGACATCAACACGTTTAAGCAATTACCTGGCAGAGACCTTGCTCTGAATGAAATCGCCACGGTTCAGATCAACTTAGATGCTGAAATTCCTTTTGAAGCCTACACAGACTGCTCAGGCCTTGGTGCTTTTGTATTAATCGATCGCTACAGCAACGCGACCGTTGCCGCAGGCATGATTCGTTTTTCACTCCGAAGAGCATCTAACGTGCACCGACAGGCGCTTTCTGTCGATCGACCAGCCAGGGAGAAATTAGCTGGACACCAGGGTCGAGTCATATGGCTCACCGGACTCTCAGGTTCTGGTAAATCAACCATTGCCAGCGCCGCAGAAAAGATCCTCCATGAACAGGGATATCGAACTTACATTTTGGATGGCGATAACGTACGCCATGGTCTTTCAAAAGACCTCGGGTTTACTGTGGCAGATAGGGTAGAAAACATTCGCAGAATTGCAGAAGTGGCAAAACTAATGATGGATGCAGGAATCATCGTACTCACTGCGTTCATCTCACCCTTTAGGGCTGAGCGAGACATGGCAAAGAGCCTTTTTAAGCGAGGGGATTTTCTTGAAATTTTTGTTGATACGCCACTAGCGGTGGCTGAAGAGCGTGACCCTAAGGGACTATACAAAAAAGCACGAAGTGGTCAACTCCCCAATTTTACGGGTATCGACAGTGATTATGAAGTGCCGGTGAGTGCGGACTTGATCATCCAAACAGAGGGTAAGACAATCGATGACTCTGCTAAAGATCTTATTGAATTGATAACAAAACATGTACAGGGGTAATGTATGACATTGCGAGAAGATTTAAAAAACCCAAACTCCCATGCTCGTAGCCTAACAAAAGCATTGACTTGGCGTGTCACTGCGACTTTAACAACAGCCGTTATTGCCTATATCGTGACGGGCGAGCTCTCTATAGCTGCAATGATTGGAGGTATAGAGTTCGTAGTAAAGTTTTTCATTTATTATGGTCACGAGCGAGCCTGGAATTTGATTCAATGAGCTTCATTATCGATAAGGGTGGTTATTGCCTTTACCTTAGTTAAAACGCCCTCGCGCTCAGGCGCAACAACAGAACAAACAAGCTACCAGCGGCAGCCAACCAAACAAACCCCAGAGATACTTACTCTAATCGGCTTTCTCAGCGTTAGCATTCAGTCTTCAATCTGAAATATGTGCCTTGTTATCTGATGCTCGGATTGTTGGCGTGATAGAAACCTATACGAACTGGTAATAATGGTGGCTACCCTACAACTTGGAGACTAGGCAATCCGCCGAAAAAATCGCACCTATTTCTGGATCCTTGACGACTTAATGTTAAGCTTAAGTAATAAAAAATCAAAAATAAGAACAAAGACAAACATTGAATCAAGAATCATCCGACGTAACTTAGTCGGATCATTTACAACCCGGTAACACCATTCTAAACCCATTTTTACCAGCCACCCTGGGGCCCTAGAGGTCTTACCAGCATACACGTCGAAGCTGCCACCTAACCCGAGATAAACTGCCGGCCATTGACGGTTCGCCGCGAATATAAATTCTTCCTGTTTCGGGGAACCCATCGCAACGAAAACAAAATCCGGCTCAGCCGAGACCATATCCTGTATAACTGAAATTTCTTCTGCCTCATCTGAAAAGAAACCATCGCGAGCCCCCACAATTTCTATCGCAGGAAAGTCAGCACGCAAACGGTTTACAACAACCAGATTTACAGCTGGGGAAGCTCCGACCACATAAAACCGTTTCTTGTCACAAAACCGGTGAACAATGTCCAGCCATAATTCGCATCCCGGCATCTTTTCTGTTTGTTGCCCTCCAATGAGCTTCGATGCCCACACAGCTCCCAAACCATCTGGATATCCACAATTGACACTAATAAATTTTTTAATAGCAGTCGATTGCGTACGAAGTTTTCCAGAATTAATAGCAATTAGTGCGAGATTATTTTCCATCGCGAAATCAATCAGCTCAGTCCTGCTTTTTGGGCAGTAAAACTTACAACCCCGATATGTTAAATTTTCCATATAAAATAAATATACTCTCAAAAAAAATCTAGCCGCGTGAATCCTTTCCTTCATGTAAAAGATAACTCAGTGCATTAAATGTGAAAGCATTGCTCCAACGCATGTAGGATATTTTTGAATTGAAAATCGGTTTAATTTGATAATAAAAAAAACCTGACTTGTCCTGCATATTATCAAAAGTCCATCGCAAAACATCTTCGCATAGCTCGCGCTGCTCTTCAAAGCGTCCAGTTTTTACCAAGGTGACCACCAACTGTCCGGGACAGTGGATGTCTATGGGCCAAGCTCCACCTGAATAATACTTCGGTGTCCCATCTGACCGGAAAAAATTAGCCACGTAATATTCGACACCCTTTTCAATATAATAATCAAAGCTACTGTCTTTGCAGCAATCTCGGTAGTGAGCAAGTGCTTCAAGATTATAGCCTGTATGGAAACTATCTTTCCAAGACTGGATCGGCAGAAGGCCGTAAACCCAAGATCCATCCTCCTCTTGCCCAGAACACACAGCCGACACCACCTCCCGCGCTACATCTTTAAACATGGCATTACCCGTATATTCAAAGCATTGGCTTAGCGTTTTTGCCCCCAGCAACGCCGCATTGTAAACAGTGTCATTGCCCGGAATGGGGCTATACGAAAACAGAAAACCCCCTTTACATTCAGTTCTGGCCAAGTCTTTCAATATAAAATCACCGCTTGAAAGCGCGATCTCAGCCAATCTTTCGTCACCAGTAACCCTTGAGGCATTGAACAAGGCTGACGCACAAAAAGATGTTGCTACGACAGTGGGCGTGTGCGTCGGAAAATAAAAAAGTCGTCTAGCTTGCCAATCGAAGTTGTAACCCCAACACGCGCCGGAGTAACCGGGGGTTCGCATTGTAAGCAGTAAATCCGCGAGGTATCTTACTCTATTCGTTAACGCTAACACCGTACCAAAACGGTCATCACCTTCTTGGGCCGAGCGCAGCAGGTTAGCGTAACCATTCAAAAACAACCCTATACCTTTCGCATTGTGCTCTTTGGGAACGCCCAATATCGGCCTCAGATTGAATGGTGACCTTTTGCAAATTTGTATTAGTGCCAGCCGAGCCAGGTCCCAATTTTTCAGAGGAGTGGACTGGAACAATCTCGAGTTTAAACCATCATATGGGTCCCAACCCTTAAAATCTTGCTCCTCACAATAGTCCTTGAGTCGTTGGAAAGCATTCACTGCTTGAGTTTCAAAGCTAATGTCATCAGTCGTGTTTATCATAGTAATTCGCAGAAAAAATACTCAAATGAAGCCCTATACCATCATGGACTAACGAAGCTCTCTAGAAATAGCAGCACAAAAAATTTACTCCTTCGCTTGAAATATTGTATTTACAAAGCGATAGAGTTTAGTCCTCACAATAATTGCTCCACACTAAACTTTTTATTCTCTATTTATCATAATAATTGTACATGCCAGTTTTGAGAATCGCTTAGGAGAAACCCAACAACTAGCAAGACGGGGATATTTTTAATGGCCCAAAACTACATTCTGGGAGAGCATCAGGCCAAATTTTCGATAATCAATGCAATCTACGCACATCAAAGTCGGACTAAACATTGCTCGCTTTCAAATACGAGCCCACAAAAAATTGCTGCCGCTTTTTATCAGCTCCACTGGACAGGGACATTATCCGCTCTTCCGAGTGTAAAAACCCACATGACTTACCCTTAACTCGTCTTCTAACTTATAGCAAATCGACGAATCTATCGTCCGCGGCAACGCAACATCTGATCGCGAATGGCTATAAATCGTAGAAGTAGAAGAATTCTCGAGCGACTCAAATATCTTGGTCCATTGGCCGACTCTAATGCGGTTGCCGCGCTCTCCTTGATGGATTTCAGTATATTCACTTCTAGGAATATCAAGAAAATCAAAAGGTGCGCTTCGCGAGTTCTTGTGATCTTCTAAATGAATGCAGTGAATCATTGATCCAGCCGGATTAAGGCAATCATTTAAGTTCCATAAAAGTTTTTCAGCATCTTGAACTGGAACATGCTCCAGTACCGAGTTGGAATATATAAAGTCGACCTTATAGGGCAATGAATCTTTAGCTAAATCGAGAGGACTTATATAGCTGATCCCCAATTCCGACAGAGCATCAAAATCAAAACTATCAATACGCTTGAGTCTATCCAAGCGGCATCTGATCGCCGAATAGTCCGTGAACGGAGTCAATATATCGCGCGAGATAGACTCAATTGCTTGATTAATCGCAATCGATAGCATCTCCGGTTTTGCACACGCCGTTAAATCGGTTGCAATCACTCTTTTCGCCCCCAGTAAATAGCAAATTAATGAGTGAGTAAGAACCCAACCGGCGCCGACTTCTAGACATATCTTGCCTTCGATTGACGGATGGCGCGCTAAATGAAAACAACTTGCCATTTGTGAAGCACAAATATCAAGTCGCTTGGAACTTCCAGCCAACCGCGCGGCCTTTCTGCGATTCATGTATTCTGACTGCCTGAGCCATCGCTTCAAACCATCGGGTAAAATGTTCCACACCTGCTGAATCAAGCTTTATGACCTTTTAATTTTGTCCGCATGTTAACGTCCCCCCATTACGGTTTGTGATTTTGACCCAACACTATGCGCCTTGCGGTTCGAATTGCCAAAACGACAATCGGCAGAACAGGATTTGTATACCCATAGCCTGTAAATAGTGACGGACCAGCAATGTAAATATTTTTAAACCCATGTAACTTACCAAATTCATCGGTCACCGAGGTCTTTTGGTCCTTTCCCATTCGAGTAGTGCCCATATGATGCGAGTGTATACCGATCATTGGCCATTCGCTATCGTACACAAAATCTTCTAGGTCGACCGTCCCGAGCCCGGCGTTTTCAACATAATATTTCACCTTTAGTAAAAATGATCTAGCGTCATTATAATCACGGTTGGTAAATGTCCAGTCAATATTTATTCTTTTAGTCTTGCTATCTGTCGATCTCTCAGATAATGAGACCCGATGATTTCGACTCGGATATTGATCGCAATGGAGTTTTAGTTTGAAGGTCGAATAATATCCGAGCTTTCCAGCTATTCTTTGTGATAACAGAAAATAGAGTCGGCCAAAAAATTGAACTACTGAGCGCGATTTACCGCCGCGGCCATAAAGGTAAGATACAAATTTACTTCGCTGACTTAACACATCCAAAAAGTCTTGGGTCTTTGCCTCAAATGCAGGTGATATCTGCAAATAGTGATTCAAAATCTGCTCGCGCTCAAGAACTTCTGCATCTAGCCCCAAGCCCAATCGCACATACTGACTACCTAAAAACATATCAGACAACAAAGCATTATTTGCACGCCTCCTGCCAGACAACTTGAGCGTGCCAACGTGCAGCTTCGGATGAGTAGACAAGTACTGTCCGATAGGGGCACAGCTTGTGTGCGCAGGCAGATTAGACTCGAGAAGCAGGCGAGGCACATCTAAACCGCCAGTAGCTAAAACGAATAGGCCCGAGCTCATAGATTTTAACGTATCAGTGACTCCATCGTAAACCTCCAGTCCAATAGCGACATCACCTCCGTCATGTAAAACTCTGCGTACTACAACGTTTTGCAAAACCTTAAGATTACTGAGTTGCTGACCTTTCAAATACGAATAGGCGTTAAATGGACTAATCCGATGCTGCATTACGAATCGTTTCAATGAAAACGGTGGCTTGGCAAGCGCCGACCAAAAACCAGAAAAGGCCAAACGAATATGCTCATCAAGCGTCGGTTCCGCGGCATTAATTATACTCCGAGCTGCAGTGATATCTGCCTCGAGTTCCTCATACGACAGTGGCCAATCATTTAGTGAAAAATCAATCGGCTCAAAAAAAGAAGTTCGACCAGACCAAAGATTAGTAGAGCCTCCAAGTTGACGAGCATAATTATAGAGTGTACTGGGCCTACCATGAACATTTATCTGGTCTGAAATATGCTCTAGAGATCCGTCATTAATGTCACTAGCTTCGAGTAAAATCACGCTCATACCTGACTTTGCTAACTCGACAGCAATTACACAGCCAGCAGCGCCGCTTCCGCAAACAATAGCGTCAAAACGAAAATCAACTGGCTCATTATTTGAGGACATATTCTCTGCTATCTCCTTTTCCTAGCGACGAAAACGATCACCTAATTAGTCTGAACATCTTGATGACACTCTTCAGCGCACTAGCGCCGAACAATGCGAAGTCATAGATCCTACCCAGTCTGGTCAGCAGATCCATTATAAGTTTATCGTAGATAGCATCCAACGGTTGATAACCTACCAATGAATCACTTGCCTCTTCTTTTTGCTCGAAAATTCGAATTAGCCCATAAATTTTCATTATGTCCATCTGTGGCATACCCGAAAGCTCAGGGTCTATTTGAAGCTCCATGTTAATCGCTTCACCACCCTTGGTGATATCGGCCGAACTTCCTTTAGTTACCGAGTCATCAATAGTCGATACTAATAATCTCGTTTCCTCCCTCACAACTTTAATCCAGTAGTGATTTCTTGCAGGGATCGGATAGTTACCAATTGAGCCCTTTTCACCAACAATCAAAAATTGACCATTCAAGTATTCTCTCGGCTCAATAATTGTAGTCATCACGCCAGCCTCATCATGCAGTACAAACTCTTTCACCTCAGAGGAGTGGTTCAAAAATCTACCTTTCTTGACAAAACCAGACCCAGTCCAATAACGAAGTATCGCCATTGCGTGGTGGCGATAACCAGAGTGATGGAAATAAATACGCCGAAGTTTTCCGACCTTGCCACTTCTAATGAGACTGGACGCAAGACTAAATGTAGGCAGAGAAAGCCAATCCTCTAAAACGGAAAGTTTTGTAAATTGCGCGACGATGCCGTAGTTCAGCACGTTCTTCTTATCTAAGACTGGAGTATCAATAAATATAGTTTTGTCTCGACAACCAAATTCCGCCAACCGCCTCAGGACTTGCATGATCGAACGCTGCGGAACACAAACAATAATAGAATCCACATCTGCAAAGGCAGGCCCACTAGAAGCATTTAATTCAGCTACCGTAAAATCAAAACCACAAACGCTAATAACCCTCGGTTTTGATCCGTACACGTTTGATATCTCGACTCTCCTACTTCTTACCAAAGCGGGAATGATATGTGAGCACGCTCGCTGACCTACGCCTATTAATGCAACCTTCATAGCAATCTCCAAAACGATGCCCATAACATTCCCCTCGTTAGATCAGACGAGACAATACAGATAACACAACAAAAAATTTTATGGAGCCTTTCGATCTAGTTTAACGACTTTGATTCTCAATCTGATCGCGTAACTTTCCCTCCTAAGACGTCAGATTCTCCAGGCCACTCATAGTCTTAAAACGCATCCATAGAGCAATAATTAAAAACACCATCATGTGAGCAAGAACTGCACCCTGAACATCGAAAAGAGCCGAGCTAAAAAACAGCGCGATTAACGAAAAGGCCGAATGAATACACAAGAAAACTGTCACCTGTGTTTCGTAATCAAGGGTAACGAGGGTTGTTTGATAAGGGGACATCCACACGAATATTTGCCCAGTACAAACGCCAACAACAGCAATAAAAAAGTATACATTTTCATAAGCGTTGGGAAACATAACATAGATACATACAAGGCAAAGAGCCGTGAGGCCACCCGTTCGCATGCAAATATAATCTAGTCTCTCGATCCCCTGTCTGGTGAACGACATGTAATCAAGTTGATGCCGCTCTTTTAGTTCTTTCTGAATAGGATAAAGGGCTCTAATGAAACTGCCTGTAAACTTAGTTACAAAACCAAGGCCTCTCTGATAAAGGCTAAAAAGAGCAACATTCGTCGAACTGGTAACTTGAGACAACACCAATACTCCAAAGTTGGCAAATGCCCCCTTCGCTCTCCCTATAAGCCACATCTTAAAAGTAAAGAGTGAAAAATCCCGAAAGCTTGGTGATAACTCCTGATTCTTTTCCCTACCAGAGCTTTTATTATCAGCGATCATGAGCCTAAACGCGCCAATGTTGAGTAGCAAAGAATGGATTAAATCAGCAAAAACCCACAAAATGAAGAGCGATTCAGCCGAGCCATCGAAGAACAATAACAACATCATTAAACGAGAAACTGATGCGGCAAAGATTATCAGGTTCATCTCAATAACCCTTCGATATACTCGAAGTACGCCAATAGCGGTACCCTTCATGAATAAAAGCGCAGAACAAAAAACAAAGATAAGACTGTGCTTGTTTCCCTCACTTAGGGAAAAAAGGCCTCTCTCTGCCAAAATACTTACAGCTAAATATCCAACACCAAATGTCAATGCGGCCGCGAAAACTTCGATCAGCACAGACAACTTGATGACCTGAAAATCAATCCCGCCAGAAAGATTGGAATTGAACTTTATAACGGATTGCCAAGGCTCGAAATTGCAGATGAAAAATATTGCTGTGTAAAAAGCGAGCACCGAGACAGCCTCACCATAAGCACTCAGCCCCATTTTAGATATAGCAAACGTTATCGATATTAACGTTAAGACCGCGCTGCTTGCTGATCCCGTCAGGTAGCTTATCGAATCTTTAATCAGATCAGAGTTAGCAGCTTTAATTGAATATTCCGGCATCAGGAAAATCGAACCTTACGGTGTGTAACTTCAGCTTTAATCATAACGACCTTAAAACTTCTCGAGATATGGACATGCGAGCGTAATCTAAATGTGTGTCTACCCGATCAGAATAATCACGGAGTACTCTTAATTTCCTCTCAAGGCTCCTCACATTAAAAGCGGTTTTTGTATGCCCGATCACACTTAAATATGGATCGTTGGCGCAAGTATGTAATTGGGTGCGGAACTGACGTTGATTCGAAGTCGTCCAGTCTAAAGCGCGAGCTTCAATTTCAATTAATTTTTTCAAACTCTGTAGGACACCTCCATCCCGTAAATCCTGTCTACCTTGACTACTAAGTGACTGCCCACCCCTAAATAGAGACTGAGGTGAGAAATTATATAGTTTTGACGATTGCCAAGACGAAACTGGCAGCAGACAAAACTCTTTCCCCACACACGCGGGACCTGCAAAGGTAGTGTAGTCGTACTCGCAATAAGCACCTCGTCGCGTTGAACCGACTAGTGCGGAGGCGTCATATGAAAACCCGATTTCAATCAGCGCATCCAACATGAGATCATAATTACGACAGGAATACCCGCCAGCTCTAAAGCCTGAGATGGTGGAACAGTTTCTAGAGGCATTTACCCAACCGTTAAGCATTTGTCTACTTGACCGAAGGTAATCCACGAGCGCTTGGCCCTCATCATCGGCCCCCATTACCCAACTACGCGATGGACTTAACCTAAAAGTCTTGTCGCGCGCACTGAACATTGCATTTCGCCATTGCGGGTGCAGGTGTAATGCAATTTCATGTCCCTGCGCAATAATGCGATCAAGTTGTTGTTTGATGGCCAAAAAAGTCCGTGGCCGCCACTTTTGAAACGCCTGCAATTCTTCCACTTCGATAAAAAAAGTAGCAACCAAGCCCAGTTTTTCCATCAGTCGAAGAATATCATCCGTTGGCTTGATGATTTGTTGCCTCGGATCTCCTGTACCATCACCCGAAACTTCGTAATCAATCGAAATTAGAACATCCACCTAGAACCCTCAATAATAATAATTCAACCCAATTAGGTTTCGAAAGTCTCTCAAGCTTAGACGAGGCTTTACCCTCGGAAATACTCTTTACTCCATTAAAATCAAGGCCGATATTTGCCGCAACCGTTGTCAAATCATATTTCATTTTCGAGTACCTAACAACATGACAATTAAGCCGCGACGCCGCAGAGGTAGCGAGCTTTACTAAAGTCCGATAGTCAAGAGAAAAAAAGACCAGGATCGCCAAACGCTTAATAAAATATTTAATTAAGCTCGACCGCCTGAGAGCACGCATCTCAGGATCATTAATCTTCGATAAGTATACCGACCGTAAATCTCTCACCAAAATAATATGACACGCAGACGGAAAGAAATTAATTAACTGATCAGAAAAACCCACGTGTACAAGGTATTTGCAGGCCACACTTAAATTGTTGGCTTGCACCTCCCCCTTGCCGAAAAATAAGTCAGCAAGCCGGTCAAGTACAACCCTTGCAAAATCTCCTAAGTCTTTCGATGGAAAGTTCCGGAGTTCAGTTATCAATTCGTGAGTATTGTTGTAAAAGACTCCCTCCGAACTCCAAATCGACCCGTGAATTTGTGTGGGGTCGTGCCACTGATTTTTGGCATAACGCCAAAGAGTATTTCTTACAAAATCCCGTTCAACTAAATTGACTTCTTCCGGGATTACGCGGACACCTGATAATTGACCGAGTGTATTTAATAACGCTGTAGAGCCACTTCGATGCTGGCAATGAACAATAATATATTTATTAGAATTCGTCATAAAGTTAACAATGCAAAATTAAATTTTCTATCACAACAGCATGTAAACGAAACCACATAAATGTTCACATAAAGCACCAGGTAAACAGGTAATACCGTAGACCAATTCTGGTCCTTTGAAAAATTCAGATATCTAAGATTTTGACTAGATCATGCGCTACTAGCTTCGCGTCAAACCGCTTAGCCATTCGAAATCCCCTTTGTTGCCGAATCATACGTTCATCCGGATTGTCCTGTAAGTCCAGTAAAGCCTCAAATAGTTCAGACTCCGATGGGACTTGAAGCTGCTTAATCACATCGCCACCTACTTGACACTTTAAACCGCCGACAAGTGGCGCAACGACACAGAGGCCGTAAGCCATAGCTTCCAAAACCGCAACTGGAAGACCTTCGCCATGTCTTGTGGGGAGAGCAAATATATCACAATCTACAAGTAGCTTTCTTTTTTGCTCACCTCGAACGTATCCGTGAAATCGCAGAAAGCTTGCGCTGCTCTGTTTACTGAACCCTTGTATTACCCCCTGTAAGGCTCCTCCCCCCGCAATATGCAACACAACACTACCTGGGTTTTTATCGTTTAAAGTGCGCGCCGCGCTTATCACCTCTAGTACACCCTTATTCTCTTCCAAGCGCCCTAAATACAGTATGTTCAGAGGGTGCTTTACAGGATCTATATTAGGTCCCAATTTTGTAAGGACCTGCGCTGGGTCAGGCGATTCTATCGCAGTTTTAAATACCTCGATATGGGCGGACGGCGACACTTGAAGAATTTCACTTTTAAATGATTCCGCTAATACAAGTATCGTACAATTTCCTTTAGTTACGAATTTGAATAACCGACGCCATATTGGATGTTTCAGCAGTGTCGAATCCCATCCATGGAAAAACACGACGTGCCTTATGCTAAGAAACTTCGCTATCGTAATAAAAAATGAATCTCGCACTAGCGACTTGACCCCAAGGGAAGGATTAAAAATCATACCTCGGATATTATTTCTGCAGAGAATTAGAAAAAATCTAAACAATAGCAACGGCAAAAATAGCATGCCAGATCTTGATTTTCTTGAGCCTACGTAAAAATAAAAGAATTCCTTTGGCAACCGCTGTTTTAAAGTGCGATATAAATTCGCAACGCCCCCCGTGTTATCGGGGTGAGTGCAGAAGACAAGCACGTTACTGTATCTATCCATTTAAAAATACTAGCGTAATTGCAATTATTAAAAAGGCTGATGAATACAATAAAAGCTCAAACTTTCCTCGCAATCTTTGCCATCCAATCGCAGCGGCGATCGGCATCAACCAATAAACAGGCATTAGGTGGCGAGGCATGCCCGAAATAAGGAGGACTAATAGGCTATATGCAAATAGCGAAACTAATAACGGTGCCCCCATCGGATACCTCAACAAGGTCAGCAGACCCAATAGAACCAGCGGAATTACTAGTGGTTTAAGTACGATTGATATGTTTGCCAAAATATGCCGGGCAGGCATGTCAATAGAGAAAGGACGAAAAGTAATCGGATATGCGGTGGGTATCAAAAATCGCAGCGCGATATTTTCTGGGGTGACACTTGAAAATGCTGTGGTCTTTAAACTCTCTGCCCTTCCATCCCCGATAGAACCCTGTGAACGCTTCTGCATTCTTTGATCTAGTATCTCCTCTCCGCTGACCTCGCTAAACGCGGAGAAGCGAGATAAGTTCGTCATCGAACTTCCATACGACACGACTATCGGAACCAAGGAATTTAAAGCTATAGTCAAAAATATGATAAACACTCCTGCGCATAAAGTAGCGCGTCTCAGGGAATTGATCCGCAGAAGATGGAGAAAAATAAAAAAGGGTGCAATGATCGAGCTGCCAACTCGCAGATATGAAGCACTCAAGAACGACAATAAAATCTTGCCTGATTTAAAACGTGATGTTCCTCCGTAGAAGTAAATCGTACCGAATAGCAACAGTAATACCAACGCTTCCCTGTAAAGCATCATGCTATTCATAAACAGCTGAGCTACTGCAAAGTAACTTGAAAGTAACAGCCATGAAGGGACATTTGTATTAAAATATCGAATCGATAATGCTTTACAAAGCGAAAAGTTCAGCGCAGTCAGAGCGGAAGTTATCGCATAAACGCCGATGTTGGTTTGCGTATCCACTGCGCCCATTAATATGACGAATGGAACAAGGAAATAGCTAAAGGCGTCTTGCTCGCAGAGAAAACCACTATTCGCAATACAAGTGGCATTCTGGTAGAAAAAAGTATCGTCACTCCCTGATAAAGCAGAGCCGGACGCCCACTGAAAATCAACCCAAACAAGGTGCGACAGTAAACTGAGAATCAAAAAATAAGCGACCGTTATCCTGCTATAATAATGCGATCTCGTAGTAACCGCTACCAAAAAATACAAAAGCAAGCCCACAAAAGTGAACCATACTATCAATCCCACGCTGCCCCAAAGCCCTAGGAGAAGAGCTAACAAGGCGCTGAGAAGACTAATTAGTTGGTGAGATACTTGCATATATGCTCTGATATTTTTCAGCGACCTTTGGCAATTCGTGAGATCGAAGCCATTGCAAGCAGCGATCGGTCATCTCAGTCTCAGTACGTATTTTGACAAGAGATGAAACCAAATCCGTAGTTATCTCATCAAGTGAATTAATAATCACTCCTTGCTTTGTGTGCTCAATATACTTGACCACACTGTCAACACTGCGATTGGCGATGATAGGCAGCGACTTAGAACTATACTCCAGGTACTTAATAGGCACTGCCACACGATTTACAATTGAATCCTTTCTTATCATTAGCGCTACATCACTCGCCAAAAGCGCCTTTTCATAATCCTTTGAGGTTAGATACCGAGTTAACACAAAGGGGGACAATGATGCTTGTCTTGATAGATTAAGTACGAGCAGATTCTTCGACGCGATGGTTTCTATATCTTTCACTTCTAATTGCCATGGTGACCCGCCGCCGTTGACCGCAACGACGAGCAGAGCATCGATCGGCAAGCCCAGGTCTTCCCTTGCTCGCAGCTTCGCCTGTAATGTGGGGGGAGGGGACCATTTAAAAGGGGATATGCAGGGCACCACCTCACACTCAACTGCGTAGGTATCCGTCACATAATTAGAAAGAGCAAGCGATATGGCTGTGAACCTGCACTTCCTTTCGCGAAGACTACGCCTCAGAAATTTTAGACCAACCTTTCTAAGCTCGCTCAAAAAATTCCTCGCCCTATATCTGTACTCTATAAATTCGCTGTAGGTCGCACCCCGAACATCTATGACTACCTGTTCTTCTTTTATCCCTAAAAGCCATGCATATCTGACAAATATCGAGCCTAGAACATCGGATCTAATATGGACCACGCTCTTAGAAAGACCAGCGACACGAACCACACTAGTCGCAAGAAACAGAAATTGTATAAAAATCAAACCGGGAAAGACCGGCAGAATAGGGAAACGTCGCTTCTTGAAATTATGGAATGGCGATCCGCTTCTCAAATAATCACCTATCGTTAACCCTTCGAAATGCTCAACACTTAAACCCCGTTGCCTAAGTTCATTAACCAACGCTCTAGATTGAGTATCGTAAACAGAATCAGATGCATTTCCGATATAGATTAATCCCACTGTTACAACCACCTCCGCAACCGGCTACCTGACCTATTCCATGAGTTACGTACCGAAAATTCCCTACAATTCGCAGAAAAAAACTGCCTATCATCATTGAGCTTGTTAAGAGCCAGCTCGATCGAACACGGTTTGCAAGCAACACCAATCATTTCTCGTTCAACAATCTCGCGTATGGGACTTACATCTGAAGCGAGCACCGGCAAACCAAGTTCGGCAAATAAATATAGTGAAGTCGGAACAGAGAAATTGTTGTGCGTCAACAACCCAAGTGAATTGGTTAATGATGTTGAAATTTTAGACCACGAAGAATATAGATGGCCATGGAGAACAAAAACATTCGGTCCTGTAGATCTGCAGTTTCCATTTGGATCTATAACCAAAACCCTTAGTCTGCGTGGCATGATCTCCAACCAGCTTTGCAGATCCGAACGCCGTGCTGTTGTCACAGAGATTATATCGACGTCGCCACGGTTTAACCAAGTTAAAAGCTGATTCTTCTGATCAGAAGTCAGGCGATCATCTTTAGACTTTAAATGGCTAAGAATTGGGCCGAATCCCAATACTTCCAATTTCGTTAAACAATACTCCGGTAACACCTGCTGCATTTGCTCATCAAATACAAAAACCTTGGATGCTGACTTTAGCATCAGGTCTCTCACAATATCGTTTATCCAAATATTTCGAGCTGTATGCTCGTGAAAATTATGCATGAAGAAAAGAATTTTTTTCTTCATGAGCTTACAGCACAAAACGAGCAAGCTATAATAGACAAGACCTAGAAAGGGGCTACTTAACTTTAAATATCTGACTATTACTCCTTTGCATTCCTGATCTAAAATTAAAGTAATTAGTCGCTTGAACGGACGGTGCTGCTGAACTAACACAACATCAGGACCTGATAACATGGTAATTTTAAAGTCTAAAGGATTGTCTAGCAGCCAAAATCTAGATAGTGGTTTTTTCAAGAGAAAACCCTGCCTCCCCTAATCTGTCTTTTTTAGGACATACGCAAAGCTTGATACCTTCCTGTCTATCTTACCAAAAGACAATAAGCTAACAAGATGGGCATAGGCTACATAAATTGACTTCCACAGCCCAGGCAACTTATCCGCCGTATTCACCTTATAAAGAGCTTTAATCTCGAGGCCATTAGCGCGCAACAGTTCATGAAAATTTTCACATTTTAGACTTTCATGATACACGGTAGGATACGGCGGATGGCCATTCTTGCCAGCCTCTTTGTATCCTTTAACAAGGCGATGATATAACACATGCACCCAGTGAGGAGAAATTCGAGTTGTCCACCCAAACACCGACTCAATATTGGGAAAGCGCAAAACAATAATTCCGTCGTCTGCCACCCAATCGGCAAATTTTTTCAGGACATTAGGGGGATCGGCAAGGTGTTCAAAAACAAAAGAGCAATAAACGATATCAGCCGTCGCACAGGGGACTTTTGCATCTAACAAGTCACAGCAATGCATCTCATCAAGGTCATTTTCTGAAGCTGCTCGAAGCTGTATCGCAGCCTCATCGATATCGATGCCTATAATATAAGGAGTCACATCGTCCGGCAGTTTATACTCCCACTTCCTGCCGCACCCGGCCTCAATAATCCGGCAACTTTCGCGTTCAAACATTGGCGCCATTTCTCTCTTAATCGCTTCAAACTCCGCATGACGAGATCGAAAAATCATTTTAACTCCTTATTATCAAAATGAATCATATGTCGGATAACAGGCCACATACGTCTATGACGTTATTGTGCTCCCGTAACCGATCTTTAACTTTTGTAAATGATGAATGCCGCACTAAAATCAAGCAACAGTCTGCCCACTTAATAGCGCTGTTACTATCTAAACTCGTTACGCCAGCGTCCAACAGCTCAGCGGTCAGATCTTCTAAATGAGGCTCAACTGCCGCAACAACGCATCCGCTTTCATCAGCCAGCAAAGTTGCAATTTTCAGTGACGGACTTTCACGAATATCGTCTACGTCGGGTTTGAAAGTCAGACCGAAAATTGCGATTTTAAGAGGAGTTAAAGAGTCTCGATTATTAAGAAGTGACCTCACCTTTGAGACTACCCAGAGCGGTTTGTCGTCATTTACCTTTCTCGCGGTCTTAATCAATGCGGTTTGATTAGGGAAAGCATGCACCAAGAACCACGGATCTACTGCTATACAATGACCGCCTACACCCGCACCTGGCTGCAGTATGTTTACTCTAGGATGCATGTTGGCAAGTTGTATTACATCCCATACATCAATATTTGCCGCATCACACAGCTTCGATAACTCATTCGCAAAAGCAATATTAACGTCTCGGTAACTATTTTCTGTCAACTTTACTAATTCGGCTGCATTTGCCGTTTCTGAAATATGCAGTTCACCATCACAAAATACCTTATAAAATGCGGATGCTTTTTCAGCACATTTAGGCGTAACTCCACCAATTACCCGATCATTACTTTTCAGTTCTTGGAGCGCGAGGCCCGGCAAAATTCGTTCTGGACAACTGGCAACATGAACTCGTATTTCCGATCTCAGTATTGAGACGCCATCGTTCACTATAGCAGCGACAGTATTGGCTGTCCCTACCGGACATGTTGACTCTATAATAACTAAGTCGCCTTGCCTGGCTACATTCTTTATAACTCGAGCAACATCTTCCACTACGGAAATATCAGGCTGCTCACTCATATCTACTGGAGTCGGCACAGCGATCACGTGAATATCTGCGGGCTCTGCCTGCTGTGACAGGCGCAGTCGACCACTGACTAGCGCTTCGTCAAGCGCTTCTTGTAAACCCGGCTCTTCAATCGGCACCTGGCCGTTTTTGAGACAAGAAATTACCCTGGAACTTACATCAATGCCTCGAACATTTAGACCACTGTTTACCGCGCTTAACGTAAGAGGTAGCCCGATATATCCCAAACCGAAAACCTGAATTATTTGTCGATCTTTCAACTAAAGTACTCCTCAATTTTGTTTGCTATCAACACACTGGCGGTTCCATCTCCGAATGGATTCGCCGCCTGGGCCATGGCATTGTAGGAGGCTGGATTATTGAGAAGCGTACACACCTCATCAAAAATCTTTTTCCTATCTGTCCCAACAAGTTTAGCGACGCCTACTTCAAGTGCCTCTGGACGTTCAGTCGTATCTCGCATAACCAAAACTGGCTTATTTAGGGCCGGAGCCTCCTCTTGAATACCTCCTGAGTCAGTCAGGATCAGGAACGCCTTCATCATCAAGAACGTAAACTCGGTATAAGACAGCGGCTCAAT
>Ga0206126_10002959_pt1 | contig 17675 bp, 11 predicted proteins | sample Helgoland_Spring_5_FD_148621 | JGI IMG/M metagenome (GOLD analysis project Ga0206126, IMG submission 148621) | Pelagic subsurface seawater microbial communities from Kabeltonne, Helgoland, North Sea - Helgoland_Spring_Bloom_20160412_1 | ecosystem: Environmental > Aquatic > Marine > Epipelagic ...
CTCGGAGAACACTAGATCCGTGATCGCCAGCTTGTCGAACGCCTCCAGCCCACCATAGGCCTGAACGGCGTCGGCGCGCTCAAGCCAGGTCATGTCGTCGTCGATCTGACCATAGCCGTTGCGATCCGTGGGCCGCATCCACCAGAACTCGGCACTGTTGCTGCCGATGATGAAGGGCACCGGGGCCTGCCGCCCCGCCTTGAACGCCGCCTCAACCGTGGACGGCACGACTCGCCCATCGATCAGCGTCAGGTCGCCGTTGGCGAAGACCGGCGGCGGCGTCAGGAACAGATCGGCCGGCGCAGCCCGCAGATCCGCCGCCGTTCGCAGTCCCGCGCCATAGGCCCAGACCTCGCCGCGCTCCCGCGCTGAGGGCGCGCCATAGGCGCCCTTGCGGTCCAGCGGCGTCTGCAACTCCCGCCCCAGTCCGGACTGAACGATCGCCCGATCGAACAGACCGCGCGCCGGCGGCGAGATCATCAGCCGCGTGACGATCGCCCCGCCCGCCGATTCGCCGAAGATGGTCACGTTCTTGGGGTCGCCGCCAAAAGCCGCGATATTGGCGCGCACCCATTTCAGCGCCGCCGTTACGTCCATCAGGCCGTAATTCCCCGCCGCCTCGCCCGCCGGTCGCTCGGCCGCCAGCGCCGGATGATCGAAGAAGCCCAACCGCCCCAATCGATAGTTCAGCGTCACCACGACCATGCCGCGCTTGGCCAGGTTCGTTCCATCATACAGCGGCGCGGTTCCCGACCCGTTCACCAGGCCGCCGCCGTGAATCCAGACCATGACCGGGGCAGGTTGCGCCGCGCTGATCGGCCGCCAGACGTTCAGGTTCAGACAGTCCTCGCTCATCGGCAAGGGACCGACGCCGGGGTCGCCGTTCGGCGGCGCCTGGATGCACAGCGGACCATAGGCCGAGGCGTCGCGCTGGCCCTGCCAGGTCGGCGCGGGACCGGGCGGTCGCCAACGCCGTTCGGCCGTCGGTGGCGCGGCATAGGGAATGTTTTTGAACGCCGCCACATCGGCATCCGCACGTCCGTTCAGGACGCCCTGCGAAATGCGGACGGTGGGCTGGTCGGCTGCGGGCGCCATCATGAGCGAGAGGGTGGCGAAAACGCCGGCGATTGTCATGCGCGCTGATTAGCAAATTACGGCGGCGCGCCAACAATCTTGCAATCACAGTTCACGACACTCGACGAGAGAACCGATTTCAATATGGCGCGTTATCGCCAAGCTGTGCGGGGTAAGCGTTGAACGAAGCGGCAAAATCTGGCGATCCGACCGTTAATCTGGGTGCGGCTTTCGAGGCCTCGCCCAATCCCTATGTGCTGCTTACGCCTGACCTTCGGATCGCCGAGGTCAACCAGGCCTATATGGATGTGACGGGCGCCAAACGCAGCGAAGTGTTGGGCCAACCTCTTTTTGCCGCTTTTGACTCGGGTCCTGGCTCGGACGCCCCAGAGAACGTCCGCCAAGTCCGTGCTTCACTGGAAAAGGCGCGCGACACCCGACAACGTGATCACCTGGCGGTCGTGCGCTTTTCAATGCCCCGAGCCCAGCCGGACGGCAGCGAGATTTTCGAAGAGCGCCTTTGGAGCGCCACCCATACGCCCATCCTGAACGCCGACGGCGAAGTGGTCATGCTGCTTCAGCACACCACGGATGTGACGGATTTGGCGCCCGTCATCCGCCCGGATGAGCCGACAACCGCGCTGGACGCAATCGTGGGCGGCTCGGTCCTGCGTCGCGCCCAATCGGTGCAGGAGGACAATCGTCGCCTGGAGACCGAGCGCAATCGCCTCGTTGAAATGTTCATGCAGGCCCCTGGCTTCGTCGCCATCCTGTCCGGGCCGGATCACCGGTTCCAGATGCATAACGACGCCTACAGTCAGCTGATCGGCCATAGGGACATCGCCGGAAAGCCCGTCAGGCAGGCCCTGCCAGAACTGGAAGGCCAGGGCTTCTACGAGTTTCTCGACAGTGTCTTCGCCACAGGCGAACCCTATGAAGGCCGCGAGAGCGCGGCCCAGCTGCAGCGCAAGCCCGACGGGCTGCTCGAAACCGTCTATCTCAACTTCATCTATCAGCCGATCCGGGACGACGCGGGCGCGGTCGTGGGCATCTTCGTGCAGGGCCACGACATCACCGAAAACGTGCTGGCTGCCCAGCGCCAGAAGTTGATGATCGACGAGCTGAATCACCGCGTGAAGAACACACTCGCCACGGTCCAATCCATCGCCATCCAGACGGCCCGCTCCAACACCGATCCGTCCAGCTTCGCCGAGACCTTTCAGTCCCGCATCATGGCGCTTTCGCACACCCACAATCTGTTGACGCAAAGCCACTGGGAGGGCGCCGACCTGCGCGCCATTCTGGAACACGAGACTGAAGCCTACGGGCCGACCCGCATCAGCCTGAATGGACCGCCGGTGTCGCTGGAGCCCGCCGTCGTTCTGTCTCTGGGCATGATCTTCCATGAGCTTGCGACGAATGCTGCGAAATACGGCGCCCTTCATACGCCGGACGGTCGCATCCTCATCGACTGGGGTCTGGCGGATCAGCGCGACCGCAAACTGAAGCTGAGCTGGCGCGAAATCGGCGGCCCCAAAGTTACGGTTCCGGACAGAAGAGGCTTTGGTAGCCGTTTGATAGAACGAAACATTCGACATGATCTGGCGGGCGAGATCGATCTGGTCTACGCCCCCGATGGATTGATCGCGGAACTGACGGTTCCATTGGACAGGACGGCCGCACAATGACTCAACCTCTGACCGGTCGCCGTGTCCTTGTGGTCGAGGACGAGTCGCTCGTCGCCATGCTTCTGGAAACGATTCTGGAAGACATGGAATGCGTCCCGATCGGTCCGGCCTCCAATGTGGACGACGGTCAAAGACTGGCCCGGGACACGGAAAATCTCGACGCCGCATTGCTGGACGTGAACGTCGCCGGCCGTCAGGTCTTTCCCGTCGCGGAGGCATTGAAGGAACGCGGCGTGCCGTTCGTCTTTTCGACCGGCTACGGCGAAGGCGGACTGCCCGACGAATGGCGCGGCCAGCCCACGATCCAGAAACCCTTCACAGAAGCCGCCATCCGCGACGCCCTGATGAAGGCAATGGGAGTCGCCGAGGCCTGACCCTAACTCGGCATCCGCCGTGGCGCGAACCACCCGGCGTCCGTTCGGTAGATGCTGCCGGCGGCTGTCAGAATTTCCAGAGTGTGTCTTAGGCTTTCGGCGACGGCCTTCGCGCCTTTTGGAATCTCGAGACAGGATTGGAGATGTTGGACGCCCAACGGCCGCCCTTCCCCGCGCATCATCTCCAACACGGTTATAATTCGCGCGATTTCGTCAGACGGTAAGATCGGGCGAGAGGCGGTTGCCTCCTTCTGCACCGTTAGGTGTGATTTGCGAGATTTAGGAAAGTTGACTGTCTGGTAGACAGGACGGAGATAGCGAATTTGTCCCGCGTCTTCCTCCGCAGCTCGACTTCGGTTGAGTTCCACCAGATGTGAAATGACGGCCTCGTCACCGAGATCAGAAGGCCATCCATAAGCTTGCAGCACCAGCGCATCCAAACGCTGGCTCGCATGCAAAAGCAGATCCACGCAGCCTGCCTGCCGGATGGCTCGATCATGCTCGGTAAGCGCTACCCCGGCCAAGACCTTCTCCATCACGTTGTACAGACCCGTCATCGACAGGTCCGGATTCTGGGCCAGCGCGCGCGATCTCAGATGGTCCAAGCCCTCAGCAAAGGTGGCGATTTCCTCACGCAGCAATGGACTTGCGTCGGGGAAGGGAAACCGGTCGAAACACGTTCCCTTAGAATAGACAGGGCGATCTTCGAGCTTTCCGCCGACGGCAAGCGCCCACGCCCGGTGTACCCTGGACGACAGCACGCCCAGCACGAAGGCATCGTCAGACGCGATGCAGACCAGCCGATTATCCGGCAATATCGAGGCGTCCAGAAATCGGAACCAACGGTGTTTGGACGTCTCTACCGTCGCAATGAAGCGCGGCAATCCTTTCAAGGCCCGACGAAGTTCTCGTCTCGGCTCGCCAAAAATCCACCAGTTGTCACGATAGGACGCCCTGTTGTTTGTGTCCCGGTCCGGTTTCACAGTTTCCATCAAATGCTGCATGAAGCCGGGATGCTGTCGGATCGCCTCGTCCTGAGGCCATCCGAATAGATCGATGACCTGCAGATTACGCGAGCGGTCCGTCAAATCCTTGCCGTTGCGGTAGGACCTGAGGGGCGCGGTCTGTCGGTCAACCGACTGGTTCGCCAATGCAGCGGCTTTCTTTGAAGCAATGAGAAAGCCGTCTCCCATCAATTGCACGCCTCGGGGAGCCAAAGTGGCGTTGGCCTTCAGTCGCACGGTGCGTTCGACCCTGCGCCCGATCGTGAGATCGCTGCCGATATCGCCTCTGGCCTCTGAGTAGGTCACGCCTTCCGCACTCTCCCGCGCGACGGTCAGCAGCCTTCCCCGCCCATTAGGAGGCCCTGCTTCTGCTACCAGCATCGCCACCCTGACTGCTGCTGCGCCCTTACCCTTGGTCCAGGGATGATCAGCAATGGCGAACGTCAATCGGATCGGCACGTCGCCCTGAAGCCTTTCCTCAATGACGCGGCGCGAAAATGTTTGGGTGATGGAATTCGTCGTCACGAAACCGAAACGCTGCAATGCAGGTGCAGGCGTGGATAGGGTTCTAAGCGAACCAGACAGATCATCGAACGGACCTCGGTTTGCGGCATCTTCGATTAGAATTTCCGCCGCTCGATCCCACCAAACCGTGACGATATCGGCAGACCGAAAGCGCTCTCCACGAGACGCCCACAGAGCCTCGGCGTAGTCCGAGCCCAGTGCGTCACGAAGATTCTTCCCTGCGATGAAGGGGGGATTTCCGATGATGAAATGGGCTTTCGGCCATGCCGGCGCGAAGGGGTCAATGTGTCGTACGCCGTCTGTTGATAACGAACAGGGCATCTTAGTGGTCCGCAAGATCGCATCGCCCTGCTCGATGACGCAGTAATTCTTCAAAACTGGATTGGACGTAAGCACCTGGCCCGAGTGCCGGTAATGCCATTGTAGATGGCCGATCCACATGACGACCGTGGCGATCCAGACGGCTTGAGGGTTCTTCTCGATGCCCATGAACTGACGTGGGCCGACCGACAATCCATCGGTCTCCAGCACGCGCTGCGAAACACCCAGCGACGCCAGCCGCTCAACAACCTCGCCCTCAAGGCCCTTCATCCTGTCCATGGCGATGTAGAGAAAATTGCCCGTCCCGCAGGCGGGATCAAGCACGGCGATGTGGCACAGGGCGTTGTGAAAAGACTTCGCCAACTCACATGCCTTGCGAAGATATTTCTCCCGCTCGAGCTTATCGATTTGGACGCTCGTTGCTTCCCACTCGTTCTGCAGCACATCAATGATGGTCGCCTGCACCAACGTCTCGACCATGGCTTTTGGCGTGTAATGAGCTCCAAGCTCGCCCCTCTCCTCGGCGGACAAGGCATTTTCCATGAGCGCGCCAAAGATCGCTGGCTCGACCTTCGCCCAGTCGCAGGCCGCAGCCTTACAAAGAATATCCAGCTCACTTTCCGAAACCGCGATCGCCGCGTCTTCGGCATACAAGCCGCCATTGTACCAGAGCATGTCGCATCGAAGGACCGGGCAGTAACCCCCTGTATCCATCGTGCGAAACACCTGACTGATCGCCTTGCTGAAGTTCTTCGCTGCCCCCTGATAGCTTTTCAGGAACTCGCCAAAGGCTCGGTCCGGGATTAGCTTTACGCTGTCGGCAAACATGGCGAAAACGCACTGCATCACAAAGACGGCCACGCGCCGTTCCCATGCTGCGCGATGAACCGGATCGTTCGCTGCCCCCGCCTCGCGAGAGAAGCGTTTTCGGAAGGACTGAACCAGGCGTCCCAGAAGCGCAGCAATTTCTGTCGTCGCCTCCTCCACACGCCTCGCAGGGTCCAGCGACATGGGATCGCTCCATACGGCCGCCAGGCGCTCCCTGATCTTGGGATCGCGCAGATCCGAAAGCGCAATCCGGTAGTTTTCGCGGTCGGGATATTGGAGGTAGGTCTTTCCCATCCGGCTGAAGTCGGACCAGAGTTCAATGGTCCGCCCCACGTCGACCATGATGAGAAACGGCGGCCATTCGTCCAGCGCTCGCGCATAGCCTTTAGCTTGAGCCCGAGCCTTCTCCATTTTTCGTTCGACAACGTCGGGTCCGACCAGCTTCATCTGCTGCTTGTCGGGAGTGTTGGCCAACCGCTTGGCTGTCTGTTTCGCTTCAAGCACGAAACATTCGCGACGATAGCAGTCGATGTAGCCCCAATGAGAGCTGAGATCGTCGTGAAGGAACCTTACGATCCGTTCGAACCCGTAATCGGGGTCGCCGACCTTTTCGTCGTTAGGAGCGGCGACGCCAAGAACCCTGCAGAGTTGAATAACGAAGGATTGCGCTGTCTGCCGCTCTGAAGCCGATGCCTTTGCCCAAATCCTGATGAAGTCTTCTACATCCATAAGTCGCACCCCAGAACAGGAATGCGTCTTTAACGTGCATTACAACCGGCCACAACCTGTGATTATGTTTGGCCGAGAAGCATCGGCTTTCCTAGCCAGTAAGACAGTTCAGCAGGTCGCGAGATGTCCCAGATCGCGAAGTCAGCGGCTTTGCCACTTTCCAAAGTGCCGATCTCACCCAACAGACCCAGCGCCCGCGCCGCCTCTCGCGTCGCGCCGGCCAGGGCCTCTTCCGGCGTCAGGCGGAACTGGACGCAGGCGAGGTTAAGCGCGGCGGTCATGGAAGCGACGGGCGATGTGCCGGGGTTGCAGTCGGTGGCGACGGCCATCCGCACGCCGTGGCGGCGCAGTAGATCGATGGGCGGCGCCTGGGTCTCGCGCAGCATCAGGAAGGCGCCGGGCAAAAGGACGGCGACCACGCCGGCGGCGGCCATGGCGGCGACGCCTTCCTCGGTCGCATGTTCGATGTGATCGGCGGACAGAGCCTGATAGCGCGCCGCCAGGGCCGCGCCGCCGCCGTTCGACAACTGGTCGGCATGCAGCTTGACCGGAAGGCCCAGGGTGCGGGCCTTGTCGAACAGGCGCGACACCTCGTCGGTCGAGAAGGCGATGGGCTCGCAGTAGGCGTCGACCGCGTCGACCAGACCTTCGGCATGGGCGGCCGGCAGGATGTCGTCGATGGCCAGATCGACATAGGCGGCGCGATCTTCGCGATATTCCGGCGGCACGGCGTGCAGGCCCAGATAGCTGGTACAGACACGCACGCCGCCCTCGCGCCCGATCCTGCGTGCGACGCGCAGCATCTTCAGCTCGGTCTCGCGATCCAGCCCATAGCCGGACTTGATCTCGACGGTGGTCACGCCGGTGGCCTTCAGTCCCGCCAGCCGCGTCATGGCCGAGGCGAACAGGTCGTCTTCCGATGCCGCCCGCGTGGCCTTGACCGAGGAGACGATGCCCCCGCCGGCGCGCGCGATCTCCTCATAGGTCGCTCCGCCCAGCCGTTGTTCGAATTCGGCCGAGCGGTCGCCGCCGAACACCAAGTGGGTATGGCAGTCGATCAGGCCCGGCGTGATCCAGCGCCCGTCCAGCCGCTCAGTTTCGGCCGCATCCAAGGACGGCAGATCAGCGCGCGGCCCCACCCAGACGATGCGGCCATCGGAGACGACTACGGCCGCATCCTGGATGGCGCCATATGGGACCGCCTTCTCGACCATGGTGGCGACGTGGCAATCGATCAGCAGACGGTCAACCTTCATCGGCGGGGCTCCTTTGAATGGGCTGACGAGAAACGCGCGACCAGATCGTAGCGGTCGCCGGGGAAGGTCTGCCAGACCCGCGTCACCGCCTGCCCGTCCCGCCACGTCCGCCGCTCGACGCACAGGCAGGCGGCGCCGGGCTTGAGTTCCAACAGGCGTGCAGCGCGGGCGTCGGCCGCGATGGCCGAGATGCGGTTCTCCGCCTCGGTCCAGGGCGCGGAGTCCAAGAGCCAGCTTCCCGGCGGAACCGTACGAAAATCGACGTCTATGGCTTGAGGCGCCGCGCCGAGCGCGATGAGCCGATATTCCAAAGCCAGGGGCGCGCCGTCGGCGCTGTGCAGACAGGTCAGATCCAACAGAAGACCACCCGACGCCAGTTCGATTTCGTCCGCACCGTCCGGCTCGCGTTCGATCCGCTCCAGCAGGACATAGCCGTAAGCCTGCCCGCGCTCGATCACTTCGGCTCGCAGGTCGGGAATAGCCAGGACGGCGGCGTGGGCCTTGGGCTGGGCGACGAAGGTGCCGGCGCGACGCCGACGCGTCACTAGCCCCCGCCCTGCCAGTTCCGAGATGGCCTTGGAGACCGTCATGCGCGAACAACCGTAGCGTTCGGTCAGCTCATGCTCGAACGGAATGCGGTCTCCGGGCGATAGCTCGCCGGACAGGATAAGCCCCTCCAGATCGGCGTAGATGCGGCGATGCAGGCTCACCCCAACACCGCCGACAAGGCCTTGCGATAGCGCGCCACAATGCCGTCCCGGGCGATATGGCGGCCGTCTTTCACGACCTCCCGCCCCGCTCGCCAAACCGAACGGATCGAACCCGTCGGCGCGCCGAAGATCCAGCTGTCCAGCACCGCATCGCCCGACCGTCCCGCAAAGGCGACGCCGCTTGTATCCAGCGATACGATGTCCGCCGACGCCCCGACGCTCAGTCCCGACGCCGCGCCTGTCGCCTGGACGCCGCCCGCCAACGCGCGATCGAACAAGGCGCGCCCCGTCGAACGCTGCGGATCGGCCATGACGGCTCGGCCGCGCAACGAAAGACGCTGGCTGTACTCCAGCATCCGCAGTTCCTCTGCGACGCCGATCTGCACGTTGGAATCGGTCCCGATGCCGAACCGGCCGCTGGCGCGCGTGAAATCGACCGCCGGGAAGACGCCGTCGCCCAGATTGGCCTCCGTGATCGGGCACAGACCGACGACGGCGCCGCGCGCGACGACGCCCTGCCACTCGGTCTCGGTCACATGGGTGGAGTGGATCAGGCACCAGCGCCGATCGACCGGCGCATTGGCCAGGAGCCATTCGACCGGCCGAGCGCTAGACCAGGCCAGGCAGTCCGCGACCTCCTTGGTCTGTTCGGCGACATGGATATGGATCGGCCCATCGCCCGCCAGCGCAGGCATTGCCCTCAGCTGATCCGGGCTGACGGCGCGCAAGCTGTGCGGCGCCACCCCGACCACAGCGTCGGGCAGATCGGCGGTCAGGGTCCGGCATCGCGCGACCAGATCGACGAAACCGTCCAGATCGTTGATGAAGCGCCGCTGTCCATGCGCCGGCGGTTGTCCGCCGAACCCGGCATGGGCGTAGAAGACCGGCAGCAGGGTCAGGGCGATGCCCGTCGCCTGCGCCGCCGCCACGATCCGCGCAGCGATCTCGGCCCGGTGCGAATAGGCCGCGCCTGACGGGTCGTTGTGCAGATAATGGAACTCGGCGACGCGGGTGAAGCCGCCCTCCAGCATTTCCATGAAGGCCAGGGCGGTGATGGCCTCGATCTCTTCCGGCCCGCCCCGATCAAGGAAGCGGTACATTAACTCGCGCCACGTCCAGAAGTCGTCGTCTGAAGGCCCGCGCGCTTCGGTCAGGCCCGCCATGGCGCGCTGAAAGGCGTGGCTGTGGACATTGGCGACGCCAGGCAGGGCGACACCGCCCCCCTCGTCCGCCGGGCTGCGCGCAACGTCTGTTTCAAGACTGACGATCCGCCCGCCTGCGATGCCGATGCGGACGCCGCGCCCCCAGCCGTCCGGCAACAAGGCCGCCTCGAACCAGAGGGTGCGATCCACAGGCTGCGGCTGAAGGGTCACTGGACAGGTCCGTGTCGTTTCGATCAATATGTCTAGACATACCACGATGGATCGATTTGGCGAGGGAGGCCGAACGGATGCAGGACTGGCTGACCATCCACGAAGGTTCGGCGCCGCTGGTGATCGGCCTGCCGCACACGGGGACCGACATTCCGGCCGCCATCGAGTCGCGGATGACCTCATCCTGGCTGGCCCGCAAGGACGCGGACTGGTGGGTGGATCGGCTGTACGACTTCGCGATCGACATGGGCGCCACCCTGGTGCGAACGGGGGTGTCCCGAAGCGTCATCGATGTGAATCGCGATCCGTCGGGTGCTTCCCTTTATCCCGGCATGACCACGACCGGCCTGTGCCCGACCGAAACCTTCGACGGGGAATCCCTGTATCGCCCAGACCAGGAACCCGACGCGGCCGAGATCGCCGAGCGACGCACGACTTGGTTCGATCCCTATCACGCCGCCCTACAAGCCCAGTTGGATCGACTGCGCAGCCGAGGTCCGGTCGTGCTGTACGACGCCCATTCCATCCGATCCTTCGTGCCACGCCTGTTTGAGGGCGAACTGCCGCAGTTCAACATCGGCGACAACGACGGCGCCACCTGCGCCGGCAAGCTGACGCAGGCTGTCGACAAAGCCTGTGCGATCAGCGGCGACAGTGTCGTCGTCAACGGCCGCTTCAAGGGCGGCTGGACCACGCGCCACTACGGCCGTCCCGAGGCCGGTCTTCACGCCATCCAGATGGAACTGGCGGACCGGGGCTACATCCTCGATCCAACCGGCCCGGTGTCGCCCGACAACTGGCCCAGCCCCTACCAGCCGGATCGGGCCGAGCCGTTGCGCGGTCATCTGCGCCGCGTCCTGACCGCCTGCATCGCCTTCGCCGAGAGCCAACGATGAACACGCCCAACGCACGGATCGTCCGCAGCCCGCGCGGACCGGAAAAGACCGCCAAGACCTGGGCCGCCGAGGCGGCCATGCGGATGCTGATGAACAACCTCGATCCTGAGGTGGCCGAGCGCCCGCAGGACCTCGTCGTCTATGGCGGCATCGGCAAGGCGGCGCGGGATTGGGCGGCGTTCGACAGGATTGTCGAGACCCTGCAGGCGCTGGAGGCCGACGAGACCCTGCTGGTGCAATCGGGCAAGCCGGTCGGCGTCTTCCGCACCCATCCCGATGCCCCGCGCGTGCTGATCGCCAACTCCAATCTGGTGCCGAAATGGGCGACCTGGGAGCATTTCAACGAGCTCGATCGCAAGGGCCTGGCCATGTATGGCCAGATGACCGCCGGCTCGTGGATCTACATCGGCACACAGGGCATCGTTCAGGGCACCTACGAGACCTTCATGGAGGCGGGCCGCCAGCACTACGGCGGCGACTGGTCGGGCAAGTGGATCCTGACCGCAGGTCTTGGCGGCATGGGCGGAGCCCAGCCCCTGGCCGCCGCCATGGCGGGCGCCTCCAGCATCAACATCGAATGCCAGCGCAGCCGCATCGAATTCCGCCTGCGCACCCGCTACCTCGACGTCATGGCCGAAACCCTGGACGAGGCCCTGGCGCTGCTGGAGCAATCGTTTCGGGACAAAAAACCCTTGTCGATCGGCCTGTTGGGCAATGCAGCCGATCTGTTGCCTGAAATGGTCCGGCGCGGCATCCGGCCCGATCTGGTCACCGACCAGACCAGCGCGCACGATCTGATCAACGGCTATCTCCCCGCGGGCTGGACCGTCGCGGAGTGGGAAGAAAAGCGCGTCAGCGATCCAAACAGCGTCGCCGCCGCCGCGCGCGCCTCCATCGTCACGCATGTGAAGGCCATGCTGGACTTCCAGGCGATGGGCGTGCCGACCACCGACTACGGCAACAACATCCGTCAGGTCGCCTTCGACGCGGGCGTGACGAATGCTTTCGACTTCCCCGGCTTCGTGCCCGCCTACATCCGCCCACTGTTCTGTCGGGGAATCGGTCCGTTCCGCTGGGCGGCCCTGACCGGCGATCCGGAAGATATCAGAAAGACAGACGCGGCGATGAAGCGCCTGTTCCCCGACAACGCGGGTCTGCATCGCTGGCTCGACATGGCGGGCGAGCGCATCGCTTTTCAAGGCCTTCCGGCCCGCATCTGCTGGATCGGATTGGGTGATCGGCACCGCGCCGGCATGATGTTCAACGACATGGTGGCGTCGGGCGAACTGTCCGGCCCGATCGTCATCGGCCGCGATCACCTGGACAGCGGTTCGGTCGCCAGCCCGAACCGCGAGACCGAGGCCATGATGGATGGATCGGACGCCGTATCCGACTGGCCGCTGCTGAACGCCCTGCTGAACACGGCCTCGGGCGCGAGCTGGGTGTCGCTGCACCACGGCGGCGGGGTCGGCATGGGCTATTCCCAACACTCGGGCGTCGTCATCGTCGCCGACGGCACGCCGGAGGCCGCCAAACGGCTTGGACGGGTGCTGTGGAACGACCCCGCCACCGGCGTCATGCGTCACGCCGACGCCGGCTATGAGATCGCCCGCGCGGCCGCGCGCGAGCACGAACTGAACCTTCCGAGCCTGAAGGCCTGAGCCATGACCGCGATCACCCTCGGCCAATCGCCTCTCACCTTGGCGCAGCTCCGTGCGGTGCTGGAGGGCGCCGTTACCGTCTCATTGACGCCCACCGCCTGGACCGATGTGGACAGGGGCGCAGCGACCATCGCCGCCATCGTGGCCGAGGGGCGCACCGTCTACGGCGTCAACACCGGCTTTGGCCTGCTAGCCAACACGTCCATCGCGCCTGAAGATCTGGAAACGCTGCAGCGTAATCTGGTTCTCAGCCACGCCTGCGGGGTCGGGCCGCTGCTGCCGGATTCGGTGACCCGTCTGCTGATGGTGTTGAAAATCGCCAGTCTGTCGCGTGGCGCCTCTGGCGTTCGGCGTGAGACGCTGGAGGCCCTGATTGCTCTGGTCAACGCGGACATCCTGCCCTGCATTCCGTCCAAGGGATCGGTCGGCGCCTCGGGCGATTTGGCGCCGCTGGCCCATATGTCCTGCGTCCTGATCGGCGTGGGCGAGGCGCGGCTGAACGGCGAGACCTTGGAGGCCGAAGCGGCTCTGGCCAAGGTCGGGCTTTCGCCGCTCACGCTCGGCCCGAAGGAAGGCTTGGCCCTGCTTAACGGCACCCAATGTTCGACGGCGCTGGCCTTGGCGGGTCTTTTCGCGGCCGAGGCGGCGTTTGCCGCCGGGATTGCCGCCGGCGCCTTGTCGGTCGATGCGCTGAAAGGGTCCGACGCCCCCTTCGATCATCGCATCCACGCCCTGCGCGGCCAACCAGGCCAGATCGCCGTCGCCGCCCGCCTGCGCGAGTTGATGGCGGGCTCCGCCATCCGCGACAGTCACCGCGACGACTGCTCCAAGGTTCAGGACCCCTACTCCTTGCGCTGCCAGCCCCAGGTCATGGGCGCGATCCTCGATGTGCTAACCAGCGCCGCCGCCACGCTGGCGCGCGAAGCCAACGCCGTCACCGACAATCCGCTGGTCTTCATCGAGGATGGCGACGTCATTTCGGGCGGCAACTTTCACGCCGAACCCGTTGCTTTCGCTGCCGATCAGATCGCCATGGCTCTGTGCGAGATCGGCAATATTTCGGAACGTCGCACCTCGATTCTGGTCGATCCCAAGATGAGCGAACTGCCGGCCTTTCTGGTCAAGGAAAGCGGCCTGAACTCTGGCTTCATGATCGCCCAGGTGACGGCCGCCGCCCTGATCGCCGAGAACCGCATGGTCGCTCATCCGTGCAGCGTGGACACCGTGCCCACCAGCGCCAATCAGGAAGATCACGTCAGCATGGCCACCCACGGCGCCCGCCGCCTGCTGGACATGGCCGAGAACACGGCGACAGTGGTCGGCATCGAGCTTCTGGCGGCGGCGCAGGGACTGGAGTTCCATCGGCCGCTCACCAGCTCGCCGGCGCTGGAACAGGTCTTCGCCATCGTGCGAGAAGCCGCAGCCCCCTATGCCAGCGACCACTATTTCGCCCCGGACATCGCCCGTGCGACCGACGCCGTGCGCGCCGGTCGTTACCGACCCTTTGCGGCGGACCTGCTGCCTTCGGCCTGATCCGGCTCAGCCGCCGAGAACACCTAGGTGTTCCAGCAGGATGGCCGTGCCCAGACCGATCAGGGCTACGCCGCCGATGATCTCGGCCGTCTTGCCGAAGCGCGTGCCTACGGCCTTGCCGATCAGCATGCCGATGGTGGTCAACACAAAGGTGGTGAAGCCGATCGAGGCGGCGATCACCCAGATATTGGCCCCGATGAAGGCCAGCCCCACGCCTACGGCCGCAGCGTCGATGCTGGTGCCGACCGCCGTCGCCACGAGCGCCCAAGGGCCGGACCGGCGCGGCGCCTCATCCTCGCCCGCGCCGCGAGGTTGAACGCCTTCCCAGATCATCTTGCCGCCGACGATCAGCAGCAGGATGAAGGCGATCCAGTGATCGACCTTTTCGACCAGGCCGGCGGCGATGATGCCCAATCCCCAGCCGATCAGGGGTGTGATCGCCTCGATCACGCCGAAGACCAGGCCGGCCTTGACGGCGTCCTTGACGGCAGGTCGATGCGACGCCCCGCGTCCGACGGCGGCCGCAAAAGCGTCAGTGGACATGCTGAGCGAGAGAATGGCGATGGCGCCTGGGGTCATGAAACAGCACTCGACCGGACGCGTGACAGCGGTCCTGCACCGGCCGGTCGCGGCGTCAGGACACGCTGGTCTCGCTAGGCGGTGGTTCCGCTGATCGCGCCACGCGCCGAAACGCGAGTATGTTGACGCGATCCCGACGACGAACGCCGGAAGCTACTCCCCAACAGGAGGCGGCTCTCTACACGCCGCTTCCTGCGCTTGGCAACCTCACAGGTCGATCATGTGCCCGACTTGGGCGCCGTCGCGGCGGGCGCATCATCGCGCGCCGAGGTCGATGCGCCGGCCGGTTGGCGCTCGACCGTCAGGGCATAGGCGCCCATCTGGTTGGGCCCATAGGCGCGGGCGCGCACGACGTACCAGCCGTCATCCGGCGCGGTCCAATCCAGCTTGGCGTGCGCGTCGGACAGGCTGTCGTCATCGGTGGCCAGGCTGGTGAAATCGCCGTCCTCGTCCTGCTTGCCCAGGTCGATGAAAGAATCGAAGTCGTTCGATACCATCGTCAGACGCAGCTTCTCGTCCTTCTTGGCCTGGAAGCGGTAAGCGTCGAAAAAGGCGCCTTCGTCGCTGAGCGCGGCGCTGTTCGACAGGGTTCCGCGCACGGTCGACCCGATCAGCAGGCTGCCGGGCTTGGGCTCTGGCCCGCGATCCAGCAGCTCCAGCGAATACAGACCCTTGCCTTCCGCATCCAGCGGCATGGCGCGGACCACATAGTTACCGTCCGACGGCAGGGTGAAATTCAGCCTTGAATCGGTGCCCTCGGCCAGGCCGTCGTCATCGCTGGCCAGGGCCTCGAACTCACCGTCGGCCTTGCCGATCTCCAGATAGGCGTCGAAGTCGCCGGACCGCAGGATCGCCTGAACGCGCTGGCCTTCCGTTCCAGCAAAGACATAGGCGTCATAGCGTTTGCCATCGTCGCCCTGGGGATCCTCGTCGGTGATCTCGCCCTCCACGGTTTGACCCAGGCTCGCCGTGGTCGGCGGCGGCGGCGGCGCGGTTTCGGTTAGCTTCAGCGTATAGTCGCCCTCGGCATCATCGCTGAACCCGCGCGCCTCGATGATGTAGTCGCCGTCGGCGTCCAAGGTGCGCGCAATGCGGGCGTCGGTGCCCGAGCCGGCGCCGTCGTCGTCCTCCGCCAAAACCGTATCATCCGAAGCGCGGCGAAGCGTCAGATAGGCGTCGAAGTCGCTCGACTTCATCTCGATGGCGACGCGCTGGCCGTTCGTCCCGGTGAAGCGATAGGTTTCCGCGCGCTGGCCACCGTCGTTCGTGGCGCTGTCCGAGCCCAGTTCACCCTTAATCTCGTCACCGATCGCGATCGGCTTTGACGGCGACGCGGGCGGCGCCTCGGCCAGGCCCAGTTCGTAGCGACCCAGCCCGTCTTCCAGCGACGCGGCCCGGATCACATATTCGCCGGCCGTCGGGGCCGTGAAGGTCAGCCGCGAATTCAGCCCGCCGCCGGGCGCGTCGTCGTTCGAACTGATCTCGACGAAATCGGGACCGTTCATCCGCCCCACCCGCACCAAGGGATCGAAGGCCTCGGAGTCCAGCGTCACGACAAACCGATCGCCGGCGTTGGCGCGGAAGGCGTAGGCGTCATAGCGGCCGCCGTCTTCCTGCTCAGGATCGCGCGCCGTCAGTTCGCCGCTTTGGGTCGCCCCGACACGAATGCCGCCGGGTCGCGGCGCGCGCGGCGGCGCCGGGCGTTCCTGCAACGATAGACGATAGTCGCCGCCGTCCAGTCCACTCAGCGTCCTGGCCCTCAGAACATAGGTCCCCGCCTGCTCCGGCGTGAAGCGCAGCCGCGCATTGGTGCCGTCGCCCAATCCGTCGTCGTCGGACGCCAGCGGCTCGCCCGCTGCGCCGTCGGCGTAGACTTCCAGATAGGCGTCAAAAGCGTCCGATCTCAGCGTGGCTTCCAGCCGCTGTCCCGCCCGCGCCTCGAACCGATAGTCGTCATAGCGATATTCGTCATCCGCCGCCTTCGCGTCGCCGTCCGTCAGGGCGCCGTTGACATCGGCCCCGATGCGCAACGGCTGCGCGTCCTGGGCCACGGCCGGCGCGACCGCCCACAAGAGGGCCAGGGTGCTGACAGCGGCGACGAGCGACGGACGGTTCATGAATTCCTCCAGCATAGGCTGCGGATCATAGACGCCGAACCGTGACGGCTGTAAATCGCCGCCATCCTGATTTCCCGCCAGACGGAGCTGCCATGTCGGCCCAATCCACGCCTGCGACTCTGATCGACGGCAAGGCCTTCTCGGCCGCCCTGGTGGAACGCGTCGGCGCGGCCGTCGCCCGGCTGGAGGCCGCGCACGGCGTCAAACCCGGTCTGGCCGTCGTCATCGTCGGCGAGGACCCGGCCAGCCAGATCTACGTCCGCAACAAGGGCGAGACGACGCTGCGCGCCGGCATGCGCTCCGACACCCACCGTCTGGGCGAATCGACCGGCCAGGACGAGCTGCTGGCCCTGATCGCCCAGCTGAACGCGGATGCCGGCATCCACGGCATCCTGGTGCAATTGCCCCTGCCCTCTCACATCGACGCGACGGTGGTTCTGGACGCCATTTCGCCGGACAAGGATGTGGACGGCTTTCATGTCGTCAACGCCGGTCGTCTGGCCGTCGGCCTGCCGGGTCTGGTCCCTTGCACGCCCCTGGGATGTCTGATGCTGCTGAAGGATCAACTCGGCGATCTGTCGGGCTTGAACGCCGTCATCGTCGGCCGCTCCAACATCGTCGGCAAGCCGATGGCGCAACTGCTGCTGGGCGAAAGCTGCACGGTCACCGTCGCCCATTCGCGCACGCGGGACCTGCCCGAGGTCTGCCGCCGCGCCGACATTCTGGTCGCCGCCGTCGGTCGGCCCGAGATGATCAAGGGAGACTTCATCAAACCGGGCGCGACCGTCATCGACGTGGGCATCAACCGCGTCTCCTCGGCTGATCCCGTCAAGGCCGCCGAGGGCAAGACCCGCGTCGTCGGCGATGTCGCTTTCAAGGAGGCGGTCGAGGTCGCGGGTCGCATCACCCCGGTGCCGGGCGGCGTCGGCCCCATGACCATCGCCTGTTTGTTGACCAACACCTATTCGGCCGCCTGCCGCCTCAACAATATCCAACCGGAGCCATTG
>Ga0206126_10002961_pt1 | contig 17662 bp, 16 predicted proteins | sample Helgoland_Spring_5_FD_148621 | JGI IMG/M metagenome (GOLD analysis project Ga0206126, IMG submission 148621) | Pelagic subsurface seawater microbial communities from Kabeltonne, Helgoland, North Sea - Helgoland_Spring_Bloom_20160412_1 | ecosystem: Environmental > Aquatic > Marine > Epipelagic ...
ATTACAAGGATGAGTAATACTGTTTTAAGGTCTATTTGATTGTATTGGATAGGTCTTGAAAAGCGATAATAGCTCTTATCGCATTTTAAAGGGTAGTTTCCAGAGTTTCTGGAGTCTATAAAAAGAAATACACTCATGTTTAATCTAACAGAAAAATTATTATGAAGTTACTTATCCCTGGTGGTGCAGGTTACATCGGTTCCCATATGGTCAGGTATGCTCAGGAGCATGGCCACGAGGTTGTGGTGCTCGATGATTTTTCAACGGGTCATGAGTGGGCGATCAAGGACTGTGAAATCCTGCGGGTCAACCTTCTTGATCAAAATAAGCTATCCCAGTTGCTAAAAGGGCGTCACTTTGACGGCGTGATCCACTTTGCTGCCAAATCACTTGTTGGCGAGTCGGTTAAAAAGCCTGACCTGTATTATCGAAATAACGTGGTTGGCACATTAAACCTTGTCAATGAGATGCTGAACAACGATGTTAATAACCTGGTGTTCTCATCAACTGCCGCGATTTTTGGTAACCCGGTAACCGATAAGATCGCAGAGGATCATCCTAAAAACCCAATCAACCCCTACGGCCAGAGCAAGCTCATGGTTGAGAATATGCTACAGGATATATGCTCGGCCAATGACTTTAATGCCACATGCTTAAGGTACTTTAATGCCGCTGGGGCACACGAATCAGGTGAGATAGGCGAGGCGCATGACCCTGAAACGCATCTGATTCCGAACGTTTTAAAGGCAGCGCTTTCAAATGAGAGTAGTCTAAAGGTATTTGGCGATGACTACCCTACGCCCGATGGTACCTGTGTGCGTGATTATGTTCATGTCACAGACTTAGCTCAGGCGCACTTGTTGGGGCTCGAGTACATGCAAAACAATAAAGGTTTCTCGGCCTTTAACTTGGGTAATGGTGACGGTTTTTCAGTGCTTGAAGTGATCAAAGGCTGTGAAAAAATCGCTGATACTAAAATCCAATTTCAAATTGATGGGCGACGTGAGGGTGATCCTGCATCACTGGTAGCCGATAGTCGCAAAGCAGAAGAATTACTAGGTTGGACTGGGCAGTTTGGTTGTTTAGATAAAATCGTTTCCACCGCATTAGAATGGCATAAAACCTATAAGGATGAGCTTTGATGAGTATATGTGCAGTAATTATGGCTGGAGGTTCTGGAACAAGACTTTGGCCACTCTCAAGAAAAAAACAACCCAAACAGTTTTTACCCTTAAATGGTGAAAAAACATTATTGCAAGATACTGCAAGTAGATTGCGTGATCTTGATATTAAGTCATCAGTTACAATTTGCAACGAAGATCATAGGTTTTTTGTCTCAGAGCAATTGAAAGAAATTGATATGCTCGATTCAGTAATTTTAGAACCAGAAGGAAAAGATACGGCACCAGCGATTGCATTGGCAGCTTTTCATTGTGTTGATGCCGATCCGTTGCTACTTGTTCTTGCTGCAGATCATGTAATTCAAGATAGTGCTTCCTTCAAAAAATCCGTTAAGTCAGCTATACCTCTGGCTGAGTCAGGAAAGCTTGTTACTTTTGGTATTGTGCCAAGTGAGCCTAATACAGGTTATGGCTACATTAAAAAGGGAAAAAAACAAAAAAATGGATACCAAGTTGAAAAGTTTGTAGAAAAACCAACATTTAAATTAGCGCAAGAATATCTTAATTCTGGAGAATTCTATTGGAACAGCGGTATGTTTCTATTTAGGGCAAGCCGATATCTTGAGGAACTGAAAAAATTTCGCCCTAAAATATATCAAGCTTGTAAGGCTGCAATTTCAGGAATCACGACAGATTTAGATTTTACAAGAATAAATGGTTCTGAATTTCAAAGATGTCCTTCAGAATCTGTAGATTATGCTGTAATGGAGAATACATCAGATGCGGTTGTACTTCCAATTGAAGCTGGATGGAGTGACATAGGTTCTTGGTCATCAATTTGGGATATCAGTAAGAAAGATGAAAGCGGTAATGCCAGCCAGGGTGATGTTTTGGTCTACAACTCGAAGAATTGCTATGTCAGAACAGATAATAGATTAGTTGTTGCAGCTGGTCTGGAGGACTTAGTTATAGTTGATACTAATGATGCGTTATTGGTGTCACATAGAAATTCTGTGCAGGATGCAAAAAAAATTGCTCAGCATTTAAAAAATGAATCACGGAGTGAATGGGAGGTTCACCGCGAGGTATATCGCCCTTGGGGTAAGTATGATTCCTTAGATAATGGTTTACGTTATCAGGTCAAGCGAATAACAGTTAAGCCAGGTGAAAAACTTAGTGTCCAAATGCATCACCATCGATCCGAGCACTGGGTTGTTGTATCAGGTACTGCAAAGGTTACAAATGGTGATAAAACCTTTTTGTTAAATGAAAATGAGTCAACATACATCCCTGCGGGTGTAATACATGCTCTGGAAAATCCTGGTAAAGTTGATTTGGAAATTATTGAAGTTCAGTCGGGTACATATCTTGGTGAAGATGATATTGTGAGATTCGAAGATCGCTATGGAAGATTAAAATAGCGGTTAATGATATTTAATTTAGTATAGGAGATAATATATGAAAACAGCATTAGTCTGCGGCGCGGGTGGTTTTATCGGATCGCATTTAGTAACTCGTTTAAAGAAAGAAGGGTTTTGGGTAAGAGGGGTTGACTTGAAGTACCCTGATTTTTCAAATACTAAGGCAGATGATTTCGTTATTGGTGACCTCAGAGATCAAAACTTAGTTGATAGGGTTATCGATCAAAAATTTGACGAGATATATCAACTTGCGGCGGATATGGGTGGGGCCGGATATATTTTTACTGGCGAAAATGACGCGGATATCATGCATAACTCTGCAATGATAAACCTCAATGTATTGGAGGCATGTCGGAAGCGAAACAATAAAAATATATTTTATTCTTCCTCAGCATGCATGTACCCAGAACACAACCAGTTAGATCCAGATAATCCAAATTGTGCTGAAGACAGTGCCTATCCAGCAAATCCTGATAGTGAATACGGCTGGGAAAAACTATTCTCTGAAAGGCTTTATTTGGCCTACAACAGAAACCACGGAATGAACTGTAGCGTGGGGCGATATCATAATATTTTTGGTCCTGAGGGCACGTGGGAGGGCGGTAAGGAGAAGGCCCCAGCTGCCATGTGTCGTAAGGTTGCAATGGCTGAGAACGGTGGAGCAATAGAAATGTGGGGGGACGGTAAGCAAACTCGTTCTTTCCTGTATATCGATGAGTGTGTTGAGGGAAGTCTGAGACTTATGAGGTCAGAATTTGAAGGGCCAGTAAATATTGGTTCTGACGAAATGGTCACTATTAACGACTTAGTGTCGATGGTCGCTGCAGCAGCAAAAAAAGATATTTCAATAATCCATATTGACGGGCCATTAGGGGTGCGTGGGCGTAACTCGGATAATGAATTAATCTCCAAAAAGCTAGGTTGGAGGCCGTCATTAAGTCTTCAAAAGGGTATTGATCTCACCTACCCTTGGATCGTTTCTCAGATTAAGCTACGAGTGTAATTTTGATTTTAAGCTAGGTGCATCAGTGACACAAAAAAATAGTAACGAAATAATTTTTGTTTGTCAGGTCTATCATCCTGATGAGAGTTCAACAAGTCAGTTGTTTAGGCCGCTAATGGAGAAATTTTCTGAAGAAGGTTATCTAGTAACTGTGATTTGTGGTTATGCAAAGGGAAAAAAATCACTCCCTAAAGAAACCTTAAATGGTGTAAACATCTTAAGGCACGGTCTAAATATTGATCACAAGAGAGGTTTAATATGGAGGTTTGCAGCTTACTTTGGCTTTATCATTAGTGTATTTTTTAGACTGTTAACAACTAAAAATGGGCCAAGGATTATTGGAGTCACCAATCCACCATTTAATGCCCATATCTTAGCTTTGACATCTAAGATTCGTTTTAGAAAATTTGATTATATTTTTTTAGATCTTCATCCAGAGGGGCTTGTTGAAACTGGAAATTTATCCAAAGATTCCTATTTGACTAGGATATGGATGAAGCTCAACAAGTTAGCATATAAAACTGCTGACAGGCTTTATGTGATTGGTAGAGATATGAAAGCGCTGGTAGAAGATAATTACCAATTTGATTCCGATCGCGTTACATATATGCCACATTGGAGTGTTAATGAGGGTAATGGCATTATTAATTTTATCGACTCAAAGTATACCAAGATGCTTGGATTGTCTGATAAATTTGTTATTCAATATTCAGGAAATATGGGACTCTGGCACGATATGGAGACCTTTGTAAGAGTAGCCCACCTGCTCCTAGATGATCATAATATTCAGTTTGTGTTTGTTGGAGGAGGTATGCGTTATGACTCCGCAAAAGCGTTGTCTGATCAGTTGGGCTGTTCGAATATCCTATGGAGAGATTTCGTGGCAGAAAAAGATCTCCATGAAAGTTTAGCAGCTTGCCACGTTTCCTTGATTACACTTGCAGATGGTTTAGAAGGTGTTGCAGTTCCGTGCAAATTATACGGGATATTGGCCTCAGCTAGAGCAATCGTCTCAGCAACACCTTTGAAAAGTGAAATAGCATTAACGCTGAAAGATCATAATTGTGGAATAAACCTGCAGCCCGGAGATGTCAAGGGGTTAGCAAATGCAATTAAGTTACTCTCTCAAGATAGACGATTAGTACGTGATATGGGGTTGAGAGGATACGATGCATGTCAATCGGTATATTCACTTGAAAATGCATACCAAAATTTAAATTAACAAAGATACTCTATCAAAACTAAATTATTGAGGAATTGAAATTGATCGGATTTTCGAAGAAATGAAAATAGCTTTTGTTGCCTTAACGGGTACCTACGAAATTGATCAAATAGGTGGGACTGATTCGTATCTCAGGCGCTTGTCAGAAGAGTTAGTTAGGCATGGCCATGATGTTGAGTGGCTCTTTTACGGGAAGGAGAAGGAATCCACCACAAGTAAATTCGGAATAAAAATTAAAAATTTTTATTCATTTAGCCTCTTATGGCAGTATTCCCTTGAAGGTCATTTCGATAAAACAATAATCGGATATATTAAGCCATTGGATCGACTTTCTTTGTTTTTTAAAAAGCTCTTCGGGGAAAAGCCAAAGGCTTTGTACTCATTAGTTTTTTTCTATCCTGATAATTTAGTAAAAAAAATAGTTCGTGCAATGGATGTGTTTTTTACCGGGTATGATGCAGTTATATGTGCTTCTGAAAGATTACAGCATTTTAATAAGATATTTTCTAAAAAAAGTTTTTGGTTGCCGCCCATAATACCCCGGCTATATTTCAACATTGGCTATGCTAAGTTGGAGAAGGGTATTATCAATGAGGGTCCAAGAGTGCCGGCTATTTTTCTGGGAAGATTAGATCCTAGAAAAGGAATTAATGAGATTATAAAGTTGATTAAAGACCCTCGGCTTACTGAAAAAGTCAACTGGACTGTCTCAGGTATTTACATTGCCGAAGATAAAGGAAATATTAACGCGCTTAGAACATTAAAAGCAATGGATGGAATTGAGTTCCATTTAGAAGATAGGAAAAAATTCTCAGCTGATGTAGATAATAGAGTGGCAAATTTTTTTTTAAACAACATATTTTTTCTACAGCCCTATACCAAATTAGCAACGACAGTGGATCTCCCGCTACTTATCCTTGAGGCGCAAGCAGCTGGCTGCATTGTGCTCACAAGCCTGCCAAACGTTCTAGATAGATATTTAGTAGGTAAAAGTTCTGCCTTTCAGGATAGTTACGTTGACAATACCGCAAAGTATTTAAGCCATTTTCAATGGCAGCCACATAAAACTTTAATGACGAAAGATGACTTAATAAATCTTGAATCAAAATATTCAGCTGATGTTGTTTACAGATCTTTTATCAATATTCTTGGTTAGAAGCATAACACACTCAGTTTTAAGTTAGCGAGAGAGAAGCATATGGCGACTAATGACAATAATCCGATAATAAAAATTTGTATATTTACAAAAAATGAGGAGGCAGATATATACGGATGCCTTAAAGCAGTAAAGGAAGAATTTGAAAATATTACTGTGGTTGATTCTGGTTCAAGCGACTCTACAATAAAAATTGTTGAGGAAATGGGTTGTCAGGTCATACATCATCATCAAAAAGGACCTTTTGATTTTGCCAAGCAAAGGAATTGGTTTTTATCTAGTCAAATAGGTAAAGTTGATTACGTTTTATTTGTTGATGCAGACGAATTTGTCCAAGAGGGATGCTACCAAATATTACATGACGTGATCTTATCAGATCATCACTCAATTGACTGTTATGAAATTCCATTGCTTTTTCGTCTTCATGGAAAAGAGATAAAATCCCTAGGCTACCCGAATTGGCATGATCGATTAGTTAAGCCTACGGTGATTTTTGATGGTGGTGTCGTCGGAGACTATGCTAAAACTAATAGTCGCCGGAGGGTAAAAGATGTTTTTTTTCTTCATGACTTCAATAGTAAAGGCTTTGATCGGTTTGTAGAAAAACACATGAGGTATGCGAATTACGTCGCTCGCCAGCTCTGCAATGACGACGAGCCTTCAGCAATCTTCGAGCGAAAAAGTTTTAACGGAAGAATCAAATCATTTGTGAAAAACATGGGAATGATCAAGCCATTCCTGAGGTTTTTGTATCACTATTTTTTGAGGTTAGGGGTTTTTGAAGGAAAAGCTGGGTTTTTATTGGCAATGCACATGATGATGTATGAATATTTTATTGAGGTCCAGCGAATTGAAATTTTGAGGAAGCGTAATGGACTTAAATTATAAATGAGGAATGATATTAATATTTCATCTGGAAATATTCTTAGTTGGGCATCATTTTCGTTGCTAGGAAAACTTGTGCCTCCGCTGATTGGGTTACTAGTTCTACCTATAATTGTGTCTAGTCTTACCGACGAAGCTTTTGCCGAGTTCGGAATTGTAATGACTGTATTAGTAGCATTAACTATTTTCGATCTAGGAATCACAAAGGGTTTAGTTAGGGCTATTGCGGCTGAAGACCCCAGAGTTATAGACGAGCGAAATTCGTTTAATTCTGTATTCTGGGCTTCATTTATCTGTCAAATATTGATTGGGTGCTTTGTAAATATTGCATTATTTTTTACCTTTAATCTTATTTTTGAAGATCTACAATTTAATCTTTTCGATACTAGTTCCTCACTGCAACAGCTGATTTTGATAATTGCGCTTCCTATAATTCTTGCATCTGGAGCTTGCCGAGGCTTTCTTGAGGGTCAAGGAAAATTTAAAGATGTGAATATCGTAAAAAGCATATTCTCTATCGCACTTTATATCTCTCCCTTACTGCTGATCCATATTCAATTGATTAACTGGATAGTATGCCTTGTTCTTGTAATTAAATTCTTGGAGGGAATTGTTTTAGTTTTACTAGTAGTTCTCAATAATAATTTTTTATTCATACCCAGATACTTCTATAAATACTTATCACCAATACTTCACTTTGGTCTATGGGTTATGCTGGCAGGCTTTTTTACCCCAATTTTGGTGTATGGAGAGCGTTTTATAATTTTAGGTTCATCGACAGCTGAGGAGTTTGGTGCCTACTATATAGCAATAGAACTTGCCAACAAATCACTGATTTTTGCAGGCGCAATTGCGACTGCAATGTTCACATTACAGTCTAAACTTAAGGGTCAAAGTACAGACAGCCATTTCATCGATTTAATAAGAGATTCTTGCAGTTATGTTTATGCAATCGCTGCCGCAATTATTATATTTGAAGGCCAAGCTCTTTTAGGACTCTGGCTTGGCCCTGATTATGATGTAAATACTTATTACTTTTGGTGTTATTTAAGTATAGGAACAATATTTAATGCTGCAGGATTTTCTTTACTAAACGCTGCCTATGCTGAAGAAAAGTCAAAGATGGTGGCTTGCGTATATGGATTGCAAATTATTCCTTATTTTTTGGTTATGATGATGCTAAGTTCTTTATATGGTGTAATAGGGATTGTAATTAGCGTTGTTTTAAGACAGATAATTGACTTTATTTTGCTTTGGTATGTTTCATCAGGCGCTTTTGGTTATGGAGTTGGTAAGAAGATAATTTGGTTTTGCTCTAAAATTTTGATGATTTTTTTTGCTAGTACAGCCGTGTTTGTTTTATTAAGTTACCTAGTGGAAGATTTCATTATTCGTCTAGCATGTATCGTAACTTTGTCGTGTATGTTCTTTTATTATTTTTTCAAAGGGAGATTTCAGGTTGCCTAAGGTAAGTATTATTGTTCCTACTTATAATCACCAAGAATTTATAGCTGAATGTTTGGACAGTATAATCTCTCAGACATATGAGGACTGGGAAGCAATTATAATTGATGATGGAAGTAACGATGATACATCGATAATTATAAAAAACTACATTCAGTTGGAGCCAAGGATAAAGTACTTCTTTCAAGAAAATAAAGGCATATTGAAGCTTTCCTTTAATATAAATCTTGGATTGAAACTTTCTTCGGGAGAGTATATTGCAATTCTTGAAGGTGACGATGTTTGGCCCTCGGATAAACTGGAAAAGCAAATACCCTTATTTGATGACCCAAATGTGGGTGTTGTATGGGGTGATGGGTATAAAAAGCATGAAGATAGTCTAGATTTTATGAAGGGTTTAGATTCAAATGTGCCTATTAATGCTATTCAGAATAATCCACTAGGTAGTTCTCTCAAACATTTAATCTTTAACGGCAATTTTTTCAAAATGCCCACCTGTGCGGTGATGTACAGAAAGTCTATCCTGGTAAGCATAGGGGGTTTTTATCAGCCTACAGAAATGCCATGGTGTGATAGAAGCACATGGGCTGTTCTTTCCTGTGTGTGTCAGTTTGCGTACACCCCTGAGCCGTTAGGTTTCTGGCGCTGGCATCCATCTCAGGCTACACAAAACAAGAATTGTGATTTGATGACCTTCGATTATATATTTCAAGATACTAGCGTTCCTAAAGTATTGAGAGAAAAAATCGAAAAATACAGAAGACCCTTTAATATATACACAAAAATTGTCGCATTGAAGAAAAAGTTATCAATAGAAAGACTTGTCTCATTATTAAAATCAATATTCAGTGATTTGCCATCTGTTTTGTCCCTCACATCAATAATCTTGAGTTTAAGAAGTCGATAAAAAATCAATGCAGATACTAATTCTATTAACGTTTTTTTTTGCAATTTGGTCGTTCAAAATTGAGCGCACAATTGTTGGCCTTGGTACTATTTTTTTTGGTTCTTGGTTCTTTAGTGCCCTTTTGTACAGTCTAGATATTTTTCAGTTTCATCCGGAAGAAGAAAAGTTAATTATATTGCTAGGTAGTTCTTTTTGTTTTTTCTTTGTTGGGTTTTTATTTTCGGATATGTTTTTCAAAGAAAATGTAAAACGAATTCCATCTAATTCTTATCGACAAACAATTCATGAAAAAAAGACGATTGACCTATTTTTTTATATTTTTGTGTTTCTTCTTGCTCTTCGATTTTCATCCACTTTTATTGAACTACTATTAAGATATGGTTCCGTATCAGAGATCTTTTCTCAAGGTGACGCAACATATTATTCATCGAGACATGAGGGCAGAGGGGCCGGGATTCCTGTACTTATTCCTGTTGAGGCGTTAGTAACCTTTTTTGGAATGTTAAGATTCGCAAGAATGGGCTTCTTTGATCGAATAACTAAGATATCAGTATTAATGGTTTTAGGGTTAATAATCCTAAACCAAAGTAGATCTACGTTGCTAGCTTGTTTTCTTACTTCATTGGCGCCCTTAGCTATGTATTCGGGAAATCTCAAGATTTTTACTCTCAAGCGACTTGTGGTGTTGTTGTCAATTATTATGACCATAACTTTATCCCGTAACCTTGAAATTAAGGGATCTCAAGATTCGGCGCTTAGTGGCTTCGAGTATATAGGCCAGTTAGGAAGTCTAGTGTTTTATCTCGGAGGAGGCCTCGCAGGCTTGAACGAATATCTCCGACTCGGAGTTGATGAATATTCTGGGTTATATTCGTTAAATGGGCTTGTATTGATATTCGAAACCTTGTCGCTACAGTCCGGTTTAGCTTTTCGTTACGATCCAGTTACATACTACACGCCATATCCAACTATTATGGCAACTGCTTTTCGATATTTATTTGACGACTTTGGTTGGGCAACTCCGGTAATTATGTTGTTCCTTGGATTTTTTACCAGATACACTTCGATTACAGCAAAAAGGAGTGCTTTTTCTGTTTTGTTTTTAAGTTACTTGTACTTCTTTCTGGGTTTAAGCTTCTTTGGATATGCGCCTTTTCTTATGAGCTTTTGGCTGTTTCTGATTGTTTCTGGATTTGTTGTTTTTTTATCTAAAAGTAATTTCTTGAGAGTATTTTATGACAAATAACAGGAATTTTTTTTTAAAACAACTTTATTGTGATTTCAATACACATGGAGTGGATTATTGTTGTTTTGGGCAACCATATTATGGAGAAGATGAATCTGGTGATGTTGATATTTTAGTATCCCCTAAACATATTTCTATTGTAAATGACCTTATATTAAATCGGATAAAACAAAGAAGCGATATATTATTTTTTAAAAGACAATCACACTCAACTTGCCATGCAAAAACCTTCAAACTTTTGATTCAGCTACCTGAAACTCAATGTCCCATTCTTCAACTAGATATTTTTGATAGCCTACACTGGCGAGGCCTTGTGTACTTTGATTATTCTCTAGCCAAAAATCACATAAATTATGATAGTTCCATTCCAGTTATAAAAAGTGATATTGCCGCTTGTGTGGGGGCATTTAAGGATATGGTCTATTGCAACAATATTAAGGAGTCACGAATTTTAGGGGGATTTCATCGTGAGTTGTTGTTGGAAACATTTGTCAGTTTTGGTTTTTCGAGAAAGTTACTATTAGGCTTCTGTGATTCATATTTCAGTTCGCGTAAGCCAGGGATATCTTTCCTAAAGCTATGGTTTTATCGCCCTAAGCTCACACGAGTATATTTTTATTACAGAAATTTGATAGTTTTATTTTTAAAGGGTTACTTTAAAGACAGAACAATTGCTCTATATGGCCCTGATGGAGCTGGAAAGTCCTATCTTATTGATTCCTTAAAACGACGAGAGATTCTAAATGAATATTTCGATGAGATTAGACTTAGACACACTTTGCCGAAGTTGTTGCCACCATTATCTAAGGTTAAAAATTTAATTTTAAAGGAAGAGGTTGCCACCTTTGTTCCCCGCAGTGTCAATTCTATTAATAAAATTCACGCTTGGATCCATAGTTTATATTATAGCTTTGATTATTTTTTAGAGAAATGTATAAGAAGTGTTTCTTTTTTTTCACCGAAAAGAACACTGTATATATACGACAGGTATGCCTATGAGATGGCATATCAAGACACTTTTGTGAATGTCCCAAAAATGATGTTATTAGGTCTTCGATATTTCTCTATTCGTCCCCTTGTTACTTTTTTTGTTTTTGCAGATCCCAAAGTTATTTTTTCTAGAAAGCAAGAATTAACCGTTGGTCAGATCGAGTGTCAGATTATACGCTTCCGTAGAGTTGACTCTAATTACACTTTGAACACTTGCTACATTGACAATACATCAATTGATATCGAAGAAACTATAAATTTAATGCTATCCAAGATCGGGGATTCATTGTCATGAAGTTATTGCATATAACACCTTGGTACGCGCCCGCATGGGCCTCAGGAGGCACTGCCGTGGCCGCTACAAGCTTATGTGAGGGTCTAGTAGAGCTTGGCTGCGATGTAACAGTTTTTACTACCGTCGATGCTGGTGCAGATAATGCCCTTTCAGATAAAACCTTTTATGATTTAAGGAACGGTGTCCAAGTTACATATTTTTCGGGAGGTCTTTTTGGCCTGCCATTTCGAAGAGCTGCCTTGTCCTTTTCAATGTGTTTTTCTATAGTTAAACTGATTAAAAAGTTTGATTTGGTGCATATCCATTCGACACGCCATATATATGGTTTCTTAGCAATGCTAATGTGTAAACGTCATAGCATTCCTTATATCGTAACTCCTCATGCATCCATAATGGACTATTGGATGAATGAAATCGGATATCCTTGGTTGAAAAAGTTTTACTCAGCATTGATCGATAGAAAAGTGCTTAATTCTGCTGCCGCGATCCATTATCTTACACAATTCGAAGCTGATACTTCTTTTAGTCAAGCTAGAAATAATAATTTCTTTATTCTAGCGAATGGAATTGACATGAAAAGTATTAGTAGACCTAATAGCTCAAGATGCAGAAAAACACTTAAATTACTTAGCGTTGGTCGTATACACCCTCAAAAGAATACCCTTGAATTGGTAAAAGCTGTGTGTAGTCTTAAGGAATTTGAGATTCAGCTTGATCTAATTGGATCAATTTACGAAAAAGAGTATTTTAAAAAATGTATGTCAGAAGTAGAAAAAACTGGCGCCGCTAACGTCAACTTTGTTGGGACGCTTCCAATTGATGAGGTTTTAGAACGTTATCAACATTACGATATTCTCTGTATGCCAAGTGTCGTAGAAGGTGTGAGTATGGCATTGATTGAGGCAGCTTCGAGAGGTTTACCGGCGCTAATTACAAAGGGTGTTGGCAATCACCAAGAGGTTATAGCTGATAAGGCAGGTCTACTTACAGGTTTGGACGCTGACAGTATCGCTGAAGAGTTAACTCAAATATTAAAAAATAGAGCTTCGCTTGATACATTGAGCTTCAATGCCTACATTTCTGCAACAAAACGATATAATATTGAGATTGTCTGCCAAGAGCTGCTTGCGCAGTACTCAAATATCCTAGGGCAGATTAACCGTTCAATGCCTAATCAGTAATAAGTGATGCCGATGAAAACTATTTTGATTACAGGCGGATGTGGATTTATTGGGAGTGCGTTACTAAGGTCGCTTATTGATGGGCCTTATCATTTAGTAAATATTGATAAGCTTACTTATGCTGGTAATCCAGAGTCTATTCCAAACTCTTCTAGGCATTGTAATTATGTTATTGAAAATATTGATATATGTAATTTAGTAGACATTAAAAGAATAATAACGGAGTATAAGCCTTCCTTAGTAATGCATCTCGCCGCAGAAAGCCATGTTGATCGCTCTATTGATGGTCCCTCTGACTTTATTGATACAAATATTGTGGGTACTTTTAATCTTCTTGAGGCTACTCGGCATTACTTTGAGAGTCTTGAAGAAGATAAAAGGGAACAATTTCGTTTTCATCATATTTCAACTGACGAAGTTTATGGTGATTTGGCAGGTACTGATGATTTGTTTACAGAGCAAACACCCTATTCGCCTTCTTCGCCATATTCTGCAAGCAAAGCCGCTTCCGATCACTTGGTTCGAGCATGGGGGCGCACTTATGGCTTGCCGGTAATTATCACCAATTGCTCTAATAATTATGGTCCATATCATTTTCCTGAAAAACTTATACCACATATGATCCTTAATGCCCTGCATGGTCAGCCATTGCCAGTTTATGGAGATGGTTCGCAGATTCGGGACTGGCTATATGTGGAAGATCATGCCAAAGCACTGATAAAGGTCGTGACTGATGGTGAAATTGGCGAAACCTATAATATTGGTGGGCACAACGAAAAAACCAATCTTGAGGTGGTAGAAACCATTTGTGATTTGCTGGAGGAGCTTGCGCCAGAAAAGCCAGCAGGTGTTAGTAATTATCGTGATTTAATAACCTTTGTTAAAGATCGACCTGGTCATGATGTGCGTTATGCTATTGACGCTTCAAAAATTGAGCGTGAGTTAGGTTGGGTGCCAGAGGAAACATTTGAAACTGGTTTGCGCAAGACTGTTCAGTGGTATTTGGATAACCGCCAGTGGTGGCAGAGAGTGCTTTCGGGTGCCTACCGCCTTGAGCGTTTAGGAGAATAATATGGACACAAATTATAAGGGAATTGTTTTGGCTGGAGGGTCAGGAACGCGACTTCACCCAATAACCAAAGGCGTCTCCAAGCAGTTATTGCCGGTTTATGATAAGCCTATGATCTATTACCCAATATCTGTTTTGATGCTTGCGGGTATTAAAGAAATTTTGGTTATTTCGACACCCGATGATATGTCAGGCTATCAACGTTTGTTGGGTGATGGCTCTGATTTTGGTGTTGAAATAGAGTATGCGATTCAGCCAAGCCCCGATGGCCTAGCTCAGGCCTTTTTAATTGGTGAAGATTTTATTGGCGATAGTAATGTAGCGCTAGTCCTTGGTGATAATATTTTTTACGGGCAAAATTTCACTACAAATTTAAAAGCTGCAACTTCAAAAGAAAATGGTGCAACTATTTTTGGGTACCACGTAAAAGACCCTGAGCGATTTGGTGTGGTTGATTTTGATATTAATGGCAAAGTTACCTCGATTGAAGAAAAGCCGAAAAATCCCAAATCAAATTTCGCGGTAACAGGGTTATATTTTTACGATAATGGTGTGATTGAAATTGCAAAATCTATAAAGCCTTCTGCCCGAGGTGAGCTAGAAATTACTGATATTAATAATGCCTATCAGAGTAGAGGGGATCTAACAGTTGAGCTCTTAAGTCGTGGTTTTGCTTGGCTTGATACGGGTACTCATGACTCCTTAATTGAAGCTGGCCAATTTGTGCAAACGGTTGAGCATCGCCAAGGTTTAAAGGTTGCTTGCTTGGAAGAAATTGCTTTTCATCAGGGGTGGATAACAAAAGATAATTTGTTACAGCAAGCTGAGGCATTGAAAAAGACCAACTATGGTGAATATTTAGCTAAGGTAGCGGGCGGCTATAAATGAATGTGATTAAAACTAAATTAAAAGACTGTGTGATTATTGAGCCTAAAGTGTTTGGTGATGAGCGCGGATTTTTCTTGGAAACATTTCAAGCAGATAGATATTCAGATCTTGCGGGTATCACCTTGCCCTTTGTACAAGATAACCACTCACGCTCATCAAAAGATGTATTGCGTGGATTGCACTTCCAAAAAACTAAACCTCAAGGGAAATTGGTTAGGGTAGTTCGAGGTGAGGTTTATGATGTTGCTGTGGATATTCGTTCAGGTTCGGCAACATATGGTCAATGGGAAGCGGTCATTCTTTCAGAAGAAAATAAAACTCAATTTTGGGTGCCACCTGGGTTTGCACATGGTTTTGTAGTTCTTTCGGAAACAGCAGATTTTGAATATAAGTGTACTGACTATTACGACCCCTCTGACGAGGGAAGTCTGTTGTGGAATGACCCTGATCTAAATATTCCTTGGCCAATCGAAAACCCTAAGTTATCAGAGAAAGATGCAAATGCTCCGTTATTGGCTGATCTAAAAAAATGAAAATTCTAGTTTTAGGTTGTAAGGGGCAGCTTGGTAGATGCTTAAATGACCAGTTAGTAAATACAGAACATGAAGTTATTTATACTTCACGTGAGCAAATAGATATTGCTGATTTTGAGGTAACCAAAAGCAAAATTTTAGAATTTTCCCCTGATATTATCATCAATGCGACGGCTTATACGGCTGTTGATAAGGCTGAAGAGGACCAAGAAACGGCTGATTTGATAAATCATCTTGCAGTTGCGAATCTCGCAACACTATGTAATCAGCTTGGTAGTTGGTTAATTCATGTGTCAACGGACTATGTATTCGATGGTAACTCCAAAGTTCCTTATAGAGAGGATGATCAAACCAACCCTCAGGGTGCATATGGAGAAACTAAGCTTAAGGGTGAATTGGCGATTCAGTCCTCTGGCTGCAAATATATTATCATCAGAACAGCTTGGGTTTTTAGTGAGTATGGTAATAATTTTCTTAAAACAATGCTGCGTCTTGGGGCGGAGCGCAATGAGTTAAGTATTGTTGGAGATCAAATTGGTTGTCCTACCTATGCACAGGATATTGCTAAGGCAATTGTTGTAATCATGCGAAGACTAAAGTCAGAGGGAAAAATTATTGGAACTTATCACTATGTGGGTGAAGTAGGTTGCTCATGGGCAGATTTCGCTGAAGATATTTTTAAAGAAGCTATAAAACAGGGCATTATCAAAAATAAGCCTAAAATCATTAAAATTAGTACGTCAGAATTTCCAACCCTAGCTAAGCGACCAATGCAGTCTAAACTCGATTTTTCAAAATTTAAGAGCAAATTTGGAATAAATCAATCAAATTATGCAGATAGTATTTACTCAGCGCTTGAGGGTTATGAAAAACTTAAACATAAAAAATAGGAATAATTATTGTGGAGCAAATTAAAGTTGCAATACTTGGCGGTGCTGGATTTGTTGGTTCAAGACTCGGTGATCGGTTAGTTAACAAGGATATTGTTTTTAAAAAATATGACATCGTAACTAATAATGATGTGAATATTTTGAGTTTAGATGTTGAAAAAGCTGACACTATAAATCAGCTTGAAGGTGCAGAAACGATAATCAATCTGGCAGCCGTTCATCGCGACGATATTCGTCCTCTTAGTCGTTATGACGATGTCAATGTCCAGGGTTCTGTTAATGTTTGTGAGGCGGCTCGTAGGCACGGCATAAATAAGATTATTTTTACTAGCTCTGTTGCAATTTATGGATTTGCACCCGCTGATACAGGCGAATCAGGTGAGCCAAATTATTTTAATGATTATGGCCGAACAAAATACTTAGCGGAACAGGTTTATAAAGAATGGCAGGCTGAGGATCCAGAAAACCGTACTCTTGTTATTGTCAGGCCAACAGTAATATTTGGTGAGGGCAATAGGGGCAATGTGTACAATCTTTTAAAGCAAATTGCTTCGCGAAGATTTGTTATGTTTGGCAATGGCAAAAATAGAAAATCTATGGCTTACGTTGAAAATGTGGCGGCTTTCTTGGAGTACAGTTTGTCATTCAAGCCAGGTTTACATATTTATAACTATATCGATAAGCCAGACTTTGATATGAACACATTAGTGTCTGAGGCAAGAAAAACACTATTTGGTAAAAACAATGTTGGTTTGCGGTTACCTGCATTTTTAGGCATGGCTATTGGCTATTTTGCTGATTTTGTTGCAAAAGTAACGGGTAAAACTCTTCCTGTTAGCAGTATTCGGGTTAAGAAATTTATGGGCATAACGCAATTTGCATCATCGGTGAGTGAAACTAGTTTCGTCCCCCCAGTTAGTTTGGAAGAGGGTTTGGCTAGGACCCTTCGTTACGAGTTCCTGGAAGATAATTCAGATAAGCGAACTTTCGAAACAGAATAGGTCAGTTAAAAGACCCAATTTCTTAGGTATTTAATGGCAGTCGAATCCGTCTGCCATCCCCCTCTAAGCATTATCTTTTCAAGTGGTTCACCTTGCTCTAAAAGATCTAGTGCCGCACCCACCCTGAATGAATGACCGCTCAGTGGTTGTTGGTTTGAACCTGATTTTAATCCTTCCTGCAGCGTTTTTAGGATGGTACTGATACTTGCGGGGTTTAGGCTATCCCCAATATGTCCGTGTTTGTTAATCGATCTTAGGATATAGCCCTTATTCCCAACTGTCCACTTCCCCTAAACTGAGACAGACAAAGATAGAGTTTTCTGAGATATTACCCTCAGGAGACGAAGATGAAAAAATCAAAATTTACGGATACGCAGATCATCTCAGTGC
>Ga0206126_10002964_pt1 | contig 17652 bp, 12 predicted proteins | sample Helgoland_Spring_5_FD_148621 | JGI IMG/M metagenome (GOLD analysis project Ga0206126, IMG submission 148621) | Pelagic subsurface seawater microbial communities from Kabeltonne, Helgoland, North Sea - Helgoland_Spring_Bloom_20160412_1 | ecosystem: Environmental > Aquatic > Marine > Epipelagic ...
CTTTAGCTTTCTCTGTGTAAGCCATATCACCACTATCAGCTTCCTCTTGTTTAGAGCGTTCAGCTAACCAATCAGTAATATTTTCTTTTAAGATCTTTTTAAGTTCTGTTTTTTTCATAGTAATTGAATTATTCTGTAATAAATATATAAGGATATTATAATTCTAATTCCCTTAATTTTTTAATATTTTCTTTAAGTGCTTTAATAACTTCAGGATTTATACTAGATTTAGACCAATTTTCAACATCACCTGCCTCAGACATATAGGTTTCTCCTTTATCATTTGTAAATGCTTCTACAGCTTGTTCATAGTCATCAACAAAACTATCTTTATTAGCATTCATTAATTTTTTTTCATATTCTTCATATTTTCCTACAATCCTTAAATGTGTTTCATATTCTACAACACAATCAAAACACTTGTTATGGATTGACCACATTTTCTTATTAAGATCATTTACTTTCATTGCCTTTTCACACTCAGGACATTTTAATGGCATTACAATAATTTGCCTTAATTTATCATGTTTAGTAATAGTTTGTTTAAGACCATTTTGTATAGTCCATTTTTTACCATTTTCTTCCCATATATCGCCCTCAGTGTGTATTACATTTTCTTTTTCATACCCAGATTGAACTCTTGTTTTATCAGCGGTATTGTTTGTAAGTATATTTCTCATTCTCTGAACATCACGTTTAGAGAATTCTTTATTTAATTGTGTACTCATAACCCTAATTTAGACAACTCATTTTTTACTTGTTCTGTTGATTTGAATAATATTCCAATCCCACCTGCTGCTTTCCAAGCTGCTATATTATCAGATCTATCATCTATTAATATTTTGTTTGGACCTGCAAATCTAGCCTTACCTTGTGCTTGGTAGCCAAATTTTAGTGGTACACCTGACATATTTCTTTTAACCCATACACCTTTTCCTATTTTAGAATTTTCATTTCTTGAAGGGGATGTTAAAATTGTTGGTTTATATTTTTTTATATATTTGTATAATGCTTCACCTTCAGGCATCCAAGGCATACCTGCCCAAAATCTAACTCCTACTTGCTCATCTACTAAATCCCAAAATTGTTCATATGCTTTATCTTTTCCAAATTGGATGCTTTTTTGAGCTATGTATTCATCAGGTGTAACACCAGCAAATTGTTCAAATCTGCCTTCAAAATTAGTTAAAACCCCATCCATATCAATAAAAACATCATATGCCTTAGCAAGATCTTCTTGTAATAAATCCATTAAACTACCTTTTATTTTACTCATAAATGTCTACGTTTTCTCTTCCAAATTTTCTCATTAAAACACCTGCTAATGAATTAGCTTCATTTTCTTCTGGTGAACCATCCTCACCTGATTTTGGGTTTAGTCTATTATCTGCGTTTTGCATATGATGGACCATTTCATGTGCCAATGTACGTAAAATATCTGCCATATTACGATTATGGACTACAACAAATATTTTTTCTTCTGAGGGTAAATAACCACCAAAACTTCTATATTCTTGGGTATATCCTTCTTGGTTAATAAGTTTAATTTTAGGTCTTTCTACTGATAAGTAATCTGAAGCAAAATCCATAAATCTATTTATAGTTTTAGCTTTTGAATCTTCCCACCCTTCATTTAAAAATTTTTTATATCTAGCTTCTTGTAAGTAGTCTTTATTAGGTGTATTATCATGTCCACATTTATGGCAAATGTATAAGTCATCTCCACCATCTTCTATTTTCCATTCCCACCCACAATTATTACATACAATTTTATCTCCTACTATAGCTTCATTTAGTTGGAAAATTGATAGAAAATCATCTACATTAACTTGATAAGGAATATAATCTTTAATTGTCTCTAAATCATTATCTCTAATGGCTTTTCTTAAATTAGTAGCAGAAAAATCACCTACAACACCAGCATCAAATACTTCTACATGGGGGTATTTTTCTTTATCTAATAATGATTTAAACCTTTCTTCTTCACCCTTACCAAATACTGCCCTTATAGCATGGGTTTGATTATCCTTAGCATAATCATAAACAGCCTTTACAGGTGTTGGGGTAGGATGTATTTCAACTTTTTTTAATTCGGGTATATTAGCTTTATATAAATCCCATACTTTTTTAGCTTCTTCAAAATCAACATCTTCTCTTTCTTTAGTTGACATAAAAATAATAACTCTTTCTGTATTATCATCTATAGATTTTAAAGCAGTTTCTACATGTCCTTTATGGGGTGGTTTAAAAGCACCAGGATATATAGAAATAGTTTCAGTTATTTCTTCTAATAATATTCTTTCTATTATTTGTTGAACTGTTTTTTTTAAATTCATAAGAAAAATTGCTTTACTCTATTTTTTGCTTCGTCTTTAGATACAGAATTATTTTTTATATCTTCTACTTTTTCTGAGTTGAGGAAATCTGTAATTTGTTTATTTAATTCTGCTTTAGATTGATCAGATTTTTGTTGTTGTTTATCTGTTTTAGGTTTGGTATTTGTAGGTTTATAAGGATCTACATATTTGTCTACTAAATCTTCTAAAGACTTCATAGATTGTCCTTTTTTTAATGCTTTATCATTTACTACAGAAACAAAATCATTACCAAATTCATTTTTATATAAATCATAGTTTTGAGTTATATTATTCCAAGTTCTTAATACAATAGCAGGTGATAAACTTCTATCTTCACCTTGTGAGCGTTGAAAACGTGTTTCATTTCTATCTAATGCTTTTTCTAACGAGGCAAATACATAAACCATCATTATATCATATCCTAAATCTTCTAACTCCTTTTTTAATCTTAAGGTTGGTTTTGAGTTAGCAGCTGTTCCATCTAATATAAAATTCTTTTTTCCTAATATAATATCTTTCATATAAGGACGAAATTCTTTATTTGCTGCTGCCATAGCTGATGCTGCTTTGCTTCTAGCTTCAGCGTCTGCGTTTTTTAAATCTAAAGATACTCCCATATCTTTTAAATTACGCATGTAATAATCATCAACATTTAATATTAAGGCATTATCAACATCTTCTATGAATGATGATTTACCAGCACCCGGGGAACCAGCGAGAATCAACGCCTTGGGATTAACTGAACGTTCAAGTATTATATCACGTAATTTATACATAGACTTACATTATCAACATATAAATATACGAAAAATTAATGAGGAAGCCTAAGATTTTTTAACAGAAGTTCTATATTTTTCTGATAAGGGTTTAAGAACTGGGTTTTCTAAATCAAATAAAGCTCTTACATTTGTATAGATTTGTAAATTTTCATCTATAGAACGAGGTGATTCATATACTTCCCATTTTTTACCTTGTAATTTACCTTCTTTTGGCCCACGTTTAGAGGATTTTAACCATAAAACACCTACTCTATCTACTTTTTGCTCATAACATTCTTCAAAACACCTGGCATATATAGCTGATTGAACATCATATGTAGTTTGTAAATTGTTTGATGTTTTAATATCAATTACCCATATTTCATCATTAATTTTACAAACTAAATCACAAGTTCCTGCTATATGTAAAGTATCAGAATATAAGAATACTTCCGTTTCTATTAATTCAGCACCACTAGTTTCCCAAAAATCAACAAAACGTAAAAACATTTTCCAAACATGTAAGTCATATTGTGGAGAACCATCTTTCATTAAATTAATTTCTTTACCTAATAGATATTGTTCACATAACTCATGGGCTAATGTTCCCTCACCTGCTGCTTTTTTAGCAATAAAGTCAGCATTATAACCTACTCTCTTTAACCATTCTTCAAAATGTTTTCCTTTAGGAAAATAAGATAAAACATATGTAACAGAAGGATATGTTTTTTCTCCATCTTCATAGAATCTAGAATCGTTAGTAGTAATTTGAGTAAATTCGCGGTTTAATTCCTGCTTAGGAAAATTAGCTTTCCTTAATTTCATATAGATAATTTTAAGTTAAATAGAGAGGAAAATGTAAATTCTTGTGATTGTTGAATTTTATTTGTAAATAAAGCAAACCCCATATCAGCTGGGTCTTTATCATCTAAATCTACTACAAATAGTTTTTTTCCTGCTTCTAGTAATTGTTTAGCTATTTTATAAGTTGATTTAATAGCATCTTTATCTAAAGCTAAATAAACTTTTTTAACTTCAGATGTAACTAATTTTTGCATTAGTTTTTTTGATATATTTTTACCAAATAATGGTATAGCATTTCTCTTTATAGCAATAGCATCAAATGCTCCTTCACACAATACAATAGGAATATTCCAGTTTATCATATTTTCAAATCCTATAATATTTTTATCTGAGGATGGTGCATCATATTTCCTTGATGGTTCCTTTTCAAATGAACGTGCTACAAAATAATCTAACTGTCCATCAGTATTATATGTAGGTATAATAATTTTATTAGCATATCTACCATTTTCACAATATCCTATTTGATATTTTAAAATATCTACAGTAGAAACACCTCTTCTTTTAAGATAAGCTAAAGCATGTCTAGCATGTATATCTGATTTGGTAAGATTATATAATGATTTATATTCTGTTGGTAATTCAACTTTAGTGTTTGAAACTACAATATCATATTTTTCTGTAGTTCCTAATATATCTTTTAATTGTGTTCTTTTATTAGTAGATACTTTTAATGCTTTAAATAAACCAAATAAAGTTTTGCCTTTTTTATCACACACCCAACAATGCCATAAATTTTCTTTCTTTTTATTAGGAATTAAATTTATCTCTAATTTTGGATTTTTGTGATGACAAAAAGCACAATGAAAGGCATGATTGCCCCTTGCTGTAGGGTTACTTTTACCTAGAACGGATTCTACTAACCCAAGTAATATTTGGTTTACCATTAAAAAACTTCAGTTTATAACTAAGATACGTTAAATATTTGGATTAACCAAATCTTTTCTAAAAAACTTACCTAATATATTATCATTTATATATTCTGTGTTTTCTAATACATTATTACAAAATTGATATTTTGTTTCTAAGTATGTGAGGTGTTTTTTATTAAAAGCAAATTCTAAAATTTCTCTTCTAAAATCATTATGTTTATTTTCTTTTAAAAGAGTTTTTATTTTTTCATGACTACCATAGTATGTTAGCCAATCGCTTTCTTTTACTACTTTTCTTTTACGTTTAAATCCTTTTAAAGGTGGTAAAGTTCTATTAAAATATAATACCTTTTTACCTAAATATTTTTCTTTAGTTGGAATATAAGTAGCTTCATATATGAAACCAAATGTATTTTTAGGCATTTGTTCAATGCCTTTTATAACTTCATTATTATATAACCACATTTATTGATCGTATCTAATTACGAATGTTGTATCTGTATCTTTTGATATTTCAATAGGTTGAGCCATTTTACCTACTAATAGTAACTCATTTGCTTCATTATATAAACCTATTGTAGTTGTATAAGGTTGAAAATTTGAACCTGTAGCAAAATCTCTTAAGGAACCTGATTGGTTGATGGTAATAGTAGGGTTTTGAGACATATTAAACTGTCCTGCTGTTATAGTACATACTATTTCGTTTTCATATATAGTATATTTATTTTTAAAGTTTAATTGATTTGGTCCTACTTCTATTGCCATAATTAATTACAAAATGTTATATTTTCTATTGTATTTGTTACTAATCCTCTATTGTATATTACAAACTTACCACCAGATGTTCTATACCATCGGATTCCTAAACCTAAAGGTACATATTTGTATTGTCCATTCTTATAATTGAACCCATAATATACAACCCCTGATGGGCCTAAGGAATAGTTTTCGAATCTTTGTGATGTGGAACAAATCCAATTTAATGTTCTAGGATTAATTAATTCAGGTGTTTCTAAAGGATATATTGAATTGTTATACCCTATAAATGATAGTTGAATATCTGTTAATTCGGTCCCACAAGTTTCAAATCCTATTATGTTTCCACTACTTAATATTATGTTAGTTCCTCCCCTTTCACTGACCCCACTATATAAAGGGTATCTTCCCGATAAATTGGAGCCTACAAGTTTATTATCTTTATAAGTAAAAGTAGTTGATCCACTTAATGTCTTTTGTCTTTTACATGCTTCTTCTTGGGTTGAAAAATTACCTCTACTTGTAAATATTGTATAGAAAGGTAATTCACATACACCTTTATTTTGAATATATCCATTTTTATTTACGATTAAATAAGTAGTTGGATCTATTAAAATATAATTTTTAGTAAAAGTATAAGTAGGTTTGGTATCATCTAAAGCTTTATCTCTACTTTCATATAAGTATCCTCTTCTTATAAAATAATTTTTTTCTCTAAAATCAACACCACTAGTACCACATACCTCATCTAAAGTTTCATAAGGTATTGATCCATATTGTGTATCAATATAAGGATGAGGTGAAGGTCTTGGTCCAGGACCTGGAGATGGTGCTGGGGGTGGTGTTGGTGGAGGTGGTGGAGGTGGAGGTGTGTTTTGTATTAAGGTAAAAGTAGTAGTAGTAATACTATTGTTTTTAGGTAATACTAATTGTCTTACATTAAAGGTTAAACCCTTATCAGGGTCAAAAGTTGAACTATTATCTGTTGAACTAGCTGGGGTTCTAAATCCTCCCCCAGTTGTATGTGTTTCTTTTTCTATTCCATCTGTTGATCTTTGTATAGAATTACCATAAGTTGAATTAGCACCTCCTTTAATTGTAATTACTAAATCTTCTGATCTACCTTCATCATACCATGCTCCAGGATCTGGAGATGTAGAATAATCATAAGTTACTGATTGTTTAGACGCAATTTTATAATTTTTATTACCTCTTAAACTTCTAATTTCTACTACCATTGGGTCAGCTAAGGTGTTTTTAAATATTAAACTAACAGTTCCTGCTGGTAAAGGTGGAGGTAAAATATCATATACATAATGTAATGGTTGTGAATCGGGAGATGGTGTAGGGCCACTACAACTACAAAACGCATTAAAAAATACTGTTCCACTTACTATAGATGTTGTTATAGGTATAATAGAATCTATTGAAGCAGAAAAAATTTCCGAGTTGGAAAAGGTGTTATTATCACTTATAGAAGCTGTAATTACATTTGCTGTATTAAAGGAAGATTGTGTAACATAATTAATTTCAAATCTTCCTCTTTGTGAACCTGTACTAATACTAGTAAGTAATGGTTCTAAACAGTCTTCATAGCCTATAGGAAAATTAATAGGATCAAATGATCTATTAAAAAAATCTTCATTATTAAGTGAAGAACTAAATGGTGGTATACTTAAAGGTTGTGTAAAACTTCCACTTACTTCACTACCTGAAGTAGGTCCTGAAGTAAAAAATTGTTTCGCGTTTGGTGTTATTTTAAAACCAGTGTTAGCCATAAATTACGTTATCTATAAAATATTGTCCTACTGCTACTGCCCTATTATCTAAATCATCTTGTGAATCAGATGAACCTGTAGGTGACATAAATAAATAATATACTCTATTTACATCATTTAAATTACTTAATGTTCTATCAAATATTTCTCCACTACCAATACCAGAAGGTAAAGCCATAGAAGCATTTTCATCTTCATGTATAATCATTACATACATAAGGTCATTTTCCATTCTTTGAGACCCAGCATATATAGTATATTCTCTATGTGTATAAGGATCTAAATTAGTTCTTTGTCCAATAGGATCACCTTGATAAAAACTTTCACTAGTATATGAATATACATTTAAAAAATCAATTTGATCTATATCAGCAGTTAATAACCAAACTTTATCTGTTCTTTGTGTAAAATAATAAGCATTTTCTCCCCCAAAATAACTAGCTGATACTGAACCACTCCAAATTGATCCACTTGTATAATCAATATTAGATCCAGAAATGGTATTTATTACATTTCCAAAGGCATAAGAATCTCTAAATAATAATTTATTTGGACCTATAAAACTACCTGTATTACCATATAATATATCTATAAATTCATTGTTACGGGCTATAAAGTTACTACCTGAACCATCTGCTATATTTGTTCCTCCACTTCCTGTTAATGATAAATTTTCAGCACTACCTGTAAAATTATCTCTAATTTTAGACAGAGAAACCTGTTTATCAAATTTAAAGTTTATAGCTGTATTTTCTTCTTCTGTATTAATTTTAGAAGCTGTTAAATGTAATGATCCTATATTGTAATCAGGGCCAAAAGATAAAGATACATCTAAATTTTTATCAAAACCATCCATTCTACCACTACCTGTTACTATTGTAGAAGATGTAATATCACTTCTTAATACTAATTCAACAGCATTTGACATACTTACAGAAGAACTACCACCCATAAGTGAATGAGTAGTACAATAATAGTATAAGGTATCGGGAGCATCTGAAGGTATAGCAAATTCTAATAGCCCATTAGTACCAGGTGTACCAGAGGCACTTACACCTCCTGTATATTCTGTTCCTCCTCCATGTGTTCCATTTTGTGTAGTTGAGAATCTAAAAGGATGACCAGTATTTGACGAATCAGACTGTGTAAAACTATAAGTTACATTTCTATATAATTCAAGTGATGTTGTTAATCCACCGTTAAGATAAAAAAGGTTACCAGGTCCTGGATCATCTACTGTAATATAATATGCTTTTATTCCTGGATCTAAAGATCCACTAAATTCTCTTCTTAAATAAAAATTATCATTTGAACCTGTATATATATCAATATATAAAGTATCATTAACATTCCACACATAACTTCCGGTAGCACTTCCTGATGTTGCTAATTCAACAGGGGTTTCACTTCCTGAACTTATATGGACTGTTACCCATTCTGATCCTGTTGGTTCATAGGTATAAAAATTAAGGTTTCTTTGTGCTACACTACCTGTACTATCTTCTCCAAATGATCCACTTTCTTCCCAAACTCTTCCAAAAATTTCTAATGTTTGGATTGAAGCAGTACATCCTAACTCATCAACAATTTGTACACTTGCTGATCCTGAGTTTAAGCTATCCGCGTCTAGTATAAATGTAGTACTACCTGTACTAATACTAGATGTGTATAATGAGTTTTCAGTAGTAATACTAGCGGAGTATAAATTAGAAGTATAACCTCCTGTAAGATTATTAATTACTAATTGTGTGTATAGTGAACTACTATAAGAAATACTGGCGGTATATGTTATTTCAGTAGATGATGTTATATCATAATTAAATATATAATTACATCCATCATTGTCAAATAAATTTAAGATATAAGATCCAGTAGGTATATTTACTATATCTATTGATGTAGTTGAAAAAGTACCGGGACCTGACCAGCTCCAAGTTAAAGGTTCTCTACCTCCTGTTAAAAAAGTATCTGAAGCTGTTAAGTTAAAATCTAAATCATCTAATATAATTGATCCACTATTATTTTGTCCAAAACAAGTGGCGTGGTTTATCGTATAACTAGCTGTTACAGGTTGTATTTTCCCTACTATTACAGTTGAAGAACTAACACAAGAATTAGAATCTTTTAAATATACTGTATATGAACCTTCTGTTAAGTTTGTAAATTCATTAGGTGTCTCTAATGAATTAGAAAATGAAGAACTTAATGACATAGAGATTGTCCCATCCCCACTTGCGCTTACTATAATACTTCCATCGTTAGTACTACAATTTGAAACTTCATTTTGAAATACTGTACCACTTATTGGTATAAAAGATGTATTAAGTGATGAAGTAATAATACTTCCTACACTATCTTTTATATGTAAAATTTGTGATCTTGTTGGTGATAATGAAAGAGAAATTTCAGGTTGAAATAAATCATCTATATTATTGTATGTTGTTTGATTATCAATAGACCAGCTATAAGGTGGTTGGCCTCTATCTATAGAAAAGGTTATTGATGAGGATATATTACTAATATTTTGATAACAGGATTGTGTTAATGATAAAATTTCTGATGATAAAGGTTCTGTTGTGATATTTAAATTAACAGAAGCTGTATTACTTACTAATCCTAAAGTATTAGTAGTTGTATATTGTATTTTATAAGTTCCAGGTATTGTACTATTATAATTAGGTGTTATAACTATATCTCCACTACCACTTAAAGTATAATCAGGAAAACCAAAACCAGATACTGTAGATATATCAACTGATGTTGTATCTATAGGTAAACAATCATCAAAATCTCCTTCTAATATGTTTAGTATTTTTTCTTCTTGTGTATTAGTTATATTAATATAATTATTTCTTGCTACAGGGTTATCTTCTATAAAACATAAATAATCTTGATTAGTTATTACAGCTATACCATGGTTATAAAATATATTTCCAACAGGAATAACTAACCCATTATCGGGACCAGCATATATGGCTATAGGATCTTGAAAATTTTCAGCATTATAGGATGATTTTACATTTATATAATCAAATAAATTCCCTTGACCATCATCAGCTATAAAAAAATTTGATCCTGATAGTTCAAAAGTGTATGGGTTTATTCCTTCCCCATATATGTCTTGGGGAATAGAAATAACTCTAATTTTAGCTGCGTTCTCTAAAAAATAAATAGCAGTACCATATAATGAATTTCCTTCATTATCATACTTATATTCTATATTTTCAAAAAATGGAAATGATCTAAAATTAGGGAATGATCCTGATGACATGGAATTTTGTTCATAATTGTCATATGAGGAAGAGTGCCAAAATTCATTAGTATTTTCAGGGTATAAAAAATCATCAGTATCTAGACCTTGGTCTTGTGATGATTTAGTTACATAGTTTTGATAATATAAATGGCGTATTGATTCATATACTAATCTTCTATAGTTTCCATCAGGGGTTACATTATCATTTATAGAATCAAAGCGTGTATCTTCAGTAATAGGGATATATTCTCCTATATAGGTTTGAATATTATTGTCTGTGTATGAAGATGAATCGTACTCATACTGCTTATTAGCAGTATAAGGGACTGATTTAATATCAGCTGGATTTAGTTTTTTGTATGCAAAACTCATTCATTAAAAATCTAATTTTACTCTTACTAGAGCTTCTTTAGTGAAATCTTTAACTAATGGTTTTGATAATTTTGCTACTGATAATAATTCTGTAGCATCATTATATAAACCTACAGTTGTAATAAAAGTTTGAGGGTTATTGATTAAACTTGAATATACAAATTCACCACTACCACTTATCATAGATGGATTAGTTGTATAGTTGAAATCTGTATTTCTTACTCTAACAAATATATAATCCGAAGTTATTGTTTCTTCTGAATTTAGTGAAAATGTTTGGGCTAGTTGGATTGATTCAAATAAGGCAGAATGGTTAGCTACTTGTGCTACATCTGTTAATTCATCATTTACTACTAGTCCTAATCCTCCAAATGAACCAGATAAAGCTAGTGCTCTAGGGTTTAATACTATTAATCCTACATCAGGTAAATATTTACCATATGAGCCTGAAGGTGTATATCCCGCAACTGTACTAGAAGCCGATATTGGAGTAGATGTTGTAGCACTACCATTTGTACCACTTACAATATCAAATACTCTACCAGCATCTGTAAAAGTTACTGTAGTTACGTCTTTTGAATTATCTGTTAATTGTAAACGAGTTACTTCAGTTCCATCTGAACCAGATAATACTAAATTAAATGTTCCTGGGAATAATTTTTCTTTGTATCTTGCTCTTTCTACATTTAATACAAAAATATCTCTTGATGATGAATTTCCTGTTCCAAAATTAAAATTAGTATTTTCATCTCCATTAATTAGAGTTCTATATTGTCCATAAGTTACTCTAGAAGGTGAACTTCCAGTTACTAAATTATTATAGGGTGCTGATCCAGATCCTTCTGTTTCACCATATGTAATTGAAAATTGTACTTCAGCATCACTACGTAACGAACTAGTTTGATAGACATCTAAAAATGTATTAAATGATGATGTTTGTGATGAAGTAAAAAATTGGTTAAGTATAGGAGTACCCCCTGACCATAAAGTTGAGGTAATTGAATCTGCACTTACAACGAAATCACTCGAGTTTAAACTTACAAAGCTCATATTATGTAGTTACTTTAGTTATGTTAATTGGGATAGTTAATCTTGCTCCTGAATCTCTACCAGTAACTGTTAAAATAGTATTTAATGTATTTGATGTTCCAAATAAGGTATTAACTGTAGTAGCAGTCATATTAATTGTAGTTCCAATTACTGTTCTTGATACATTTGTTCCTACTGTTGAAGTAGAATTTAATGCGGCAGCGTCTGTAGTATTTACTCCTGTTCCTTGAAAAACAGATAATACTCTTGAATCTCCAATTGTTGCTGTATATCCTGATGCTTCAAATGAAGTATCAGCACCTAAATAGTTTAGAGTTTGTGGAGTAATAGATAGAGATGCTCCTTGTTTTAATGTAATAGTAGTATATCCTACTTCTAATACTGGTAGTTTAGCAGTTCCTCTTGGCAATGTTAATAATTTATATTTCATTACTTGAGTTTCATCTGGAAATGCTTCTAAAATTGGCATGTTTTCAATAGCTTCTCCATAAAAAGCTGAACCTGATGGATGGTTTGGATTATATAAAGTATAATCTATCTCATCATCTGCTAATGAAAATTGTGTAATTCTAAATGAGCCATCATTTCGTGCTAATAATTCACGTCCTTTTTTTGTTAAAATGGCATCAACAGTGACTGTATTGTTATTTAAATATCCCATGGTTTATTCTTGTTATATATAAATATAATGTTTTTAAAAATTATGTTATTAAGTTTTGTGATTTAAGTTCTTTTACTATATTACCTGCTTTTTCCTGTAATGATATAGGTAAGTCAGCAGGGAAAATAATTCCTGTGGAGGTTTGTCCTGGTTGTTTTTCAAAGTTAAGAACAATGTTTGTTTCATCTTTTACTTTTTTTAATATAACAAATCTTTTAATTTGTTTAGCAGCTTCAGGATCGGAATTTAAAAAATCTTCACAAGCTCGGGCTGGTATGTCTTTGTCAAATTCAATGGTTAAACGTCTTGTATCTGTTACTTCATCTCTAGGTATTACACTAACACGCTTAACTTGTCTTTCAAAGGTTATAGGAAATTCTCCACTACCTGAGCCTGCTGTTCCTCCATCTTTGTCTACAAATCTAAATAAATCACCTTCTTCTATAGAAAATTCTTCATCTATAATACCATAATAATCAGAACCACTTTCATAAATGGATGAAGTTTGTATAAAATTACTATACCAATAAGACATTGAAACGGAACCGGTTAAAATATTAAAGGATCCCGTTGTATTTCTTATAAAGAAAGCGTTACCTTCATTAGCATCTCCTCCATCAATTATACTACTAGTGAATGATTCTAATGGTAACGAAGGATAGTAATATGTGTATTCAGGTGATGAATAACGTATTGCCCCATTATCTAAATTTACTGATGCGCTAACTAATTGTGGATTATTAAAATTGGTTTCAAAATAACCACCCATAGCTGATGTTGCTTCATCTAATAATGCTTCTACATTATTAGTATTTTTAGGCATAGTAACAGAGTTAGTAATATGATAAGTAGCATTTAATAAAGCAAATGTTCCTAAATCTGTAGATGATGAAGCAATAGGAGCCTGGCCATTAAAGTTATTCCAATCAATTGTATCAAAAGAAGCGGAGATGTTTTTAGGAATATTTATTTCTAAATCAACTTGACCTTCTATGTTAATTACTAAATCGTTATCCCACCAAATAGTAGATTGATTTACAGGTTCATTTCTTTTTAATTTGATAGCAGGGTAACCACCAACTGATATATTATTACTACCACTTTGGATTTGAATAGTTCCTAATGAAAATTCTTCTATTTGTAAAAATTCTCCTCCCTCACTTCCAGGTAGTTCTTTTAAATCACTTTTTTCTATATTAGATATAGAACTTGTAGTAAACCTATAAGTTAAAGTTGAACTTCCTGTAGGGTTTTGTAAACTTGGTAAATATCTATAACCTCCTGCGTAAACAGGTTTTAAACCATCTAAATATTTTTGATCCCCATATAATTGGTTATTATCTAATGATATGTCTACTTGTTTATTAGAATTAAAAATATTTTGAACATCAAATATATTTTCATTTTTTCTAGTTAATTCAATAACATTAGACCTTCCATCAATTAAATATTTAATATACACATTTGATCTTTCTGGGAAGAAAGAACCTGTTTCTACTACTTCTGAAAAATAAGCAAATTTAAGTGAATTTAAATCAATGGCAGCGGTTGAACCATAAGATGAATCCCCTATAGTATAAGTGTTATATTTTTGAGATATAGTTTTACTTCCTAAGTAACGTGGGTTTACATTACGTAATAAAGTATAATTACTATCTTGGATAGGAGCATCTAAAAAGGATGATGAACCTTCTGTAATATCATTAAAGGATCTGCTAGTAATAAACCCTATGTTAACAGGGGTAATTATATTTGAAGAATAATCAACATCCATAAATTCAACAGATTTCCTAGCTTCTAATATATTATTTAATGTTGGGTTTAAAGGAATAAGTGAATAAGTTAAATAAGTATCTGTTGTTGTTTCTGTTTCAAAAAAACTTTTTTCAGTTACTACACTTGTAGTAGGTTGAGTATAAACTGTTAATTCACTACCACTATATTCTCCTGTAAATGTTTCACTTCTATCAGTATGATTAAAAGTTACATATGATGCTGTTGATCTATTCCCAGAGCCAGAATCTATTCTTATATTTTCAGTCCAATTTGTATTTAAATTTTCGTTAAAAGCATTTGATCCAGTAATACTTGGGACAATAATAGAACCACTATAATCAATATATGTAAAATTAGGTTCAAACTTTTGTGTTTTATTTCTCTCTAAAATAGTAGGTTTAATTACTAGTCCAGTATTTAATAATGTTTTAGCAGGAACAAAATCCTTTAACATTTTAAATAAAGAATTATCAAAATAAGATAATAACTTTATAATGTCTTTATAATTGGTTTTTTTAGAATATTTTCTAAAATAAAAATCTCTTATTTCATTTAATCTTGGATATGATCCTGAAGGGGCTAATTTTGGGTCTCCAATATATTCATCTATGTCAAAGAAACCTAATTGGTTTATAATATCAGTATCTATACTATTTTGAGGTGAAATAGATATTTCTGCTATATCTAAATCAGCAGTATAAGTATTATATAAAGGTCTTTGAGTTGATACATAAGGGGATAAAGTTGAACCAGATATAATTTCAGTATCTAATGTTTTAATTTTAACATCATTTAAAGTAAAGGCTCCAATATCAGGGCCTTGAATAGCATCAATATGACTTTCAGATACAAAACTATTAGTAGTAAAATTAGTAATAATACCATAATTAACAGTTGAAGAACCTGTCCCTAAAAATGATCCTGTTGGTGCAAAGGATCCAGTAACCATAGGGTGGTCAGATGTAATTATATTTTTTCCATCTGAACCTGATATTTGGTCATAGGTTCCTAAAGGTAATCTGTATACTAAATTATAATATGATGATGTTAAATCATTATCTGTATAGGATGTTGGATTTAGTACGTGTTGATCAAATGTTGATTGAGATAAATTAGTTATCCAATATCTAAATTCACTAAATCTACCATCAAAAGTTGTTTCATCTGGGGCAATAGTGTTGTTACTGCCTGTACCTCCTAAATAACCAAGTAAATTAATATTACCTGATGTAAATGTGTAGGTACTCCAAGCTTCATTATAAGAAGATGATGTTGAGCCAGATATAAAAATACTTGATGATCCCCAATATTCTATATATTCATTATGATTATCAAATTTTCCTGATTTAACTATTAGTTCATAGCTATTATCTGATCCAGTTTGGTTTAGATTTTGTGATCCTGTTTCTCTGCTTAGTTTTAAATTCCAATAACTTCCTGTAAAAAAAGGCATCCATATTCTTGAAGAGGTTACATATCCTTGAGAACCAGATAGCATAAGTCTTAATTCACCATAGTGGTCATAAACACCACTAGAAGTAGCAATTGATTCTGAAGGGTAGAGTAGTTGGATTCCAAATTGAGTAGCACTACCTGTATTTACTTGAAATAAAGATTGTGTGTAATGTGATGAAGATGGTATACCTGTTGGTTTAAATCTAAATTCTATTGTATCAGGAACTTGATCTTCTGCTAAAATTCCATTCCACCATCCTTCAATATTATTCCAATCTGTATCTACATCTTCCCAATTTTCTCCTACCATTGGCATTATAGATGGTAACCATGGAACTTCAACTACACTAGATGTATGAGTAATTAAAGAATAGTTAAAATTATCATAATGTTGAGTTATTTGACGAACATTCTTTTGATTACCTCCATATTCATTTATTCTTAAAATTGTATCAGATATACCAAAACAATTTAAAAGTGCTCTTAATCCTTGGCGTGTTCCTTTAGTTTTTAAAAGATAAGGTAAATTATGATATATTCTTTTATATACTTCTTTATTAATATCATCATATGCTGTAAGATCATTAGAAGCAGAAATATAATTTTCAATTCTATAAGACCCTGTACTAGGGACTAAAGATCCCGATGGTGTGATTCCTAATAAGGAAGTATAAATATCTTGATCTGTTCTATTAGAGGTATATAATTTAATACCTAAAGAACGTAAAGTATCAGCTACTAAATCTTTTGAAATACCATAATCAATTCTGTTATCAGCATCTTTTGTATCAGTAATTGCTTTAGTATATGTCCAAAGTATATCAAAATGTTGGCCTAACATTGCTACTAATAACTCTAAATTTTGATTTTGAGCATCTTCTTGAACATATGCTGGTAGTGTGTTCCAGGTAAAATTTTGGTTGTTAGTATCATATAAAGAAGCTGATAATATTTGCCCCCCATAGTAGCTATTATTTTCATCTATAGATCCATACCATAATGAAGATGAATCTGATGTTACTCCATAATTGACATAAGGGGCTGTTGAGTTTGATTTAGGCCACGCTTTACTTCCAGATTCAAAATATAAATAATATTCATATCCATCAAATTGTTCAATTAAAGTATTAATATTTTCTTGTAAAGTAGCTTCTGATGCTGATATAGCTACCTGGTCTGTTAAAGGGTCTAATCCTTTTAAAGTATTTATATCACTTTGATATTGTTGTATTTGGGTTAACTTATATTTAAAATTATCTAGTCTATCATAAGCTGATCCAAAATGAACAAAGTTATTATAATCTGTATAATCAACGTTTATAGTTACACCGTTTGCCTCTAATACAGATTGAGCCTGTTGATAAGAAGAGGTTAGTATTGTACTTAATAATTCACCAGAATTGAAATATTTTGTAGTTGTGTTTGTTTTATCGTTTAAATCAATATTAGTATTAGGACCTCTTAAATATTCTACTTGTTCTGTTTCTTCAGCTGTAAATTGAATGTTAACTTGAAAAGAAATAGAATCAGATATTTCTTCTACTACCCATAAGGTATCTTTAAGATTATATCCTGATGGTAGTGGTTCGTATAATTTTACAAATATACCTGGTTGTGCTGTATCTTCAGTGTCTAATAAAGTATTTACAGCAATTAAAGTATTATTATCTCCAAAATTTAAAAGTAAATCAGAGTAAAAA
>Ga0206126_10002970_pt1 | contig 17622 bp, 13 predicted proteins | sample Helgoland_Spring_5_FD_148621 | JGI IMG/M metagenome (GOLD analysis project Ga0206126, IMG submission 148621) | Pelagic subsurface seawater microbial communities from Kabeltonne, Helgoland, North Sea - Helgoland_Spring_Bloom_20160412_1 | ecosystem: Environmental > Aquatic > Marine > Epipelagic ...
TCTGCGCCATCGCATTGAACATTCTCAGATTGTCACCCTAAGTGATATTCCACGCTTTAAAGCTCTCGATGTTATTCCGTCAATGCAGCCTACCCATGCCACCAGCGATATGAATATGGCCGCGGATAGAATTGGCGATGAGCGTTTGAAAGGCGCCTATGCCTGGCGCACATTTCTCGATCAGGGCAGCCGCGTGGTGTCTGGCTCAGATTACCCTATTGAACTGGCGAATCCCTTCCATGGTATTCACGCTGGCGTAACCAGACAGAATCACGACAATATGCCCGAGGGCGGCTGGATTTCTGAAGAGGCCATGACCTTGGAGGAAGTGATGCGCAGCTTCACTATTGATGCTGCATGGGCTGCCCACCAGGACGATATTTTGGGCGGCTTAACGCCAGGTAAGTGGGCAGATTTCATTCTGCTAGATCAGGATATATTTGACGTTGAACAAGAAGCCTTGTGGCAGACTCAGGTATTAGAAACCTGGATGGCAGGTAAGCGGGTTTATCAGCTCAACCCCTAGTCTGCTCCGTTACTACAAAGGGCCTGTTTGAGGCAGGCCTTTTGTCAGTGCTCTTTTGACCGTGCTCTTTTTTGCAGCATTGTTTTGAAATTTGAACGCAGCCTAGGGCGTTCTCTATGCTGCCTTTGAAGACACTTCTTTACCTACCTCCGCGCGACCATATTCCATTGCCCCGCCTTTCATAGAAGCAAAGCGCAGATTCACAATATCCAGCAAGTAATTTTGCTGCAAGCGCCAGGGAGCCACAGTGCCCTGCTTCGGGAACTGATCAATTGAACGATCAACATAGCCAGAGGCCAGATCCAAAAACGCAACCCGCTCTAGGTCAGGATTATGGTTTCGTGCCACCGCATAATCCATATTGTTGCTTTCCATATGCTTCAACAGCCGACAGACATACTCACTGGTGAGATCACATTTTAATGTCCAAGACGCATTGGTATAACCAGAGGCTAAAACAAAGTTAGGCACATCGCTGAGCATCATGCCCTTGTATCCCAATGTATCCGGCAAGCTAATCGTTTTCCCGTCCACCACAATTTTCATACCACCCATCGCCAACAATTCAAGACCTGTGGCGGTAACCACAATGTCTGCTTTGAGCAGGGTTCCGGATTCCAGCTTAATGCCGGTTTTAGTGAAGGTTTTAATATGGTCCGTAACAACCGTTGACGTCCCTTTTCGCAGTGAACGGAATAAATCGCCATCGGGCACCAGACAGAGGCGCTGATCCCAGGGGTTATATTTAGGGGTGAAGTGAGTATCGATATCGTAATTGTCACCCAGGGATAAACGGGTCAACTTGCGCAACATAGCCTTTACTTTTTCCGGGCGACGTCGGCTCAGCTGATACAGCAGGGCCTGTTGAGAAACGTTTTTCCATCTTGTTATTAGGTAGGCCATTTTGGCGGGGAGGTACTTGGCCAACCGCTGGGCAAAGGCATCCTCTGATGGGCGAGACACAACATAGGTAGGCGAACGCTGCAGCATGGTCACATGGGCTGCAGTTTTGGCCATGGAAGGCACCACTGTAATTGCCGTTGCTCCACTGCCAATCACCACCACTTTCTTGCCGGCATAATCCAAATCTTCAGGCCATTGCTGGGGATGGATAATCTGCCCTTTAAACTGGTCGCTGCCGGGGAAATCTGGGGTATAGCCTTTGTCGTAACGATAGTAACCGGTACAGCTATAAATAAATCTGCAGGTTATTTTCTTGCCGCGCCTGCTGCCCTCATCAATGGTTAATGTCCACTGAGAAGACGCCGTATCCCATTCTATTGAAGTGACACGTTGGTTGTAGCGAATATGTTGCTCGATATCATGCTCTTTGGCGGTCTCATGAATGTAGTCAAGAATCGCAGGGCCATCGGCAATGGCTTTCTCATGTTTCCAGGGCTTAAAACTATAACCCAATGTATGCATGTCCGAATCTGAGCGCACCCCCGGATAACGGAATAGATCCCAGGTACCGCCCATTGCCTCTCGGCTTTCGAGAATGCTGTAGGTTTTATTGGGACAGTGCTGTTCCAGATGACAGGCCGCGCCTATTCCTGAAAGACCAGCACCAACGATAACCACATCAACATGATTTTTAGACATTACAGACTCGCAATTTTTTATTGTTGTTATGTTACGTGGCTAAGGGTTTATTCGATCCATACTAGGAGACAGTAGGATGTTTGAGGCCATTAAAACCAACCTTTTACCGATCTGTCTAGGGCACCACTGCACTTTTTAAGCTGGGCACCATAGGTGGCCGCCTTGCGCTTAACCTTGGCCGCAACCTTAATTAAATTCGGTTTTTTATTAAAAGACCCGCGGGAATAGCCGCCCCAGCCTTCGTGATAGGCTAAATACTGTTTATAGGCATCCCATTTAGAAACCCCAAGACGACGATGGGTGACATTGGTATACCAGCCAACAAAATTAATCGCATCACTGAATTTATCGCGATCATGGCTCCAGTGACCCGTATCTTTGCGGTAATCATTCCACGCTGGATCCTGTGCCTGCGCATAGCCATAGGCAGAGGATCTGCGCGGCAAGGGTATGAAGAGGAAGGTTGGCCGATCGGGCCTCACCTTTGCGCGAAAGGTAGACTCCTGATTGATAATGGCCATCATTACACCAATCGGCGTACCCCAGCGCTTACTGGATTTGCGCGCATCTTTATACCAGTCTGTCTCGCCCCAAAAAATACGGCAGACATCATTGGTTTGCTTGGGTTCGTAGGTGGAACAGCCAGATAGGCCAAGACCCAGTAGCAGTGTAATCAGTAGAGAAGTTCGATTTTTAGTCATGGCGCAAAGAGTGCAAGGTTTAGCCTCTGTAATCAAGGTTGTTTTGCAATAATAGCGCCAAAAACTAGTCGGCCCGAACCTCTAATGAGTGCCCGTTTACACTCATTAGCAGATAGTCAGTCGTCTATTAGTCTTACTTATTGGCGGCGCTTTATATTGACCGCCCAGCCGAGCGCCGCCATCATTTGCAGGCAAGGGCTAGACTATAAATCCACTAACGTTTTTATGGTGAGGGGCTTAGAATACAGTCTCCTACAAACACCGCCCCAGAGAATAGATAATGAACCCCACGATTGATAAGAGCGACAGCGCTGACAATTTTATTTTTACCGGAACCTGCCGCGCCGGCAGCGGTGTTGTTGCTGCAGTCACGGGCTTTTTGGCCGATCGAGACTGCTACATATGTGCCCTTGAACAGTTTGATGATGAATCCACTGACAAGTTTTTTATGCGTGCGGTATTTCGTCGTCAGGGCGCGTCTCCTTCGATTGAGGAAATGGCAGCTGCCTTTGCCGAGGTCTCAGCTAAATTTGAGATGACGTGGAATTTTCACAATCCGGCAAAATCGGTAAAAACCCTACTATTAGTGTCTAAATATGATCATTGCCTAGACGATCTGCTGTATCGCCGTCGCAAAGGCGAATTCAATATGGAAGTCACCGCAGTGGTTTCCAATCATCAGGATTTACGTCCGATGGTTGAGCGTGAAGGTATCCGCTTTATTCATCTACCCGTCACCAAAGACACCAAAGCCCAGCAGGAAAATCGTCTGCTGGAGATTATTGAAGAAACAGAATCCGAGCTGGTCGTGCTGGCCCGCTATATGCAGATTCTATCCAATAATCTGACCGAGACGCTGTCCGGTCGTTGCATTAATATTCACCATTCATTTTTACCCGGATTCAAAGGCGCCAAGCCCTATCACCAGGCCTATAACCGCGGTGTAAAAGTGATTGGTGCCACGGCCCATTACGTCACCTCTGATCTTGATGAAGGGCCAATTATTGAACAGATACTCACCCGTGTTGATCATGGCCACGGCCCTGAGCACCTGGTGCGAGTAGGCCGCGATAACGAATGTATGGCCCTGGCCAAGGCTGTAAAATATCACATAGAGCGTCGAGTATTTCTCTCTGGCAATAAGACCGTGGTGTTTCTCGCGGGCTAACCAATAACAATGTAATAAATTCAGGGGAAGAAAAGCATCATGCCGTTTGGATTATTAAAGTACGGGCTCAGTAATGATTACCCGGCAAAACATCATTTTACCCCTGCCACAGAGCTTAAAAAGCACTACGACGTGGTTATTATTGGTGGCGGTGGCCATGGTACTGCCATCGCTTATAATCTGGCGAAATACCATGGCATTACTAACGTTGCCATTCTCGAGAAAGCCTATCTAGGCGGCGGTAATACCGCCCGCAATACCGCGGTTATTCGCTCCAACTATCTCACCGAAGCCGGGGTTAAGTTCTACAGTGAATCGGTTAGATTATTTAACAACCTGAGCAATGAATTTAACTACAACGTGATGATGGAAAATCGCGGCCAGCTAACATTAGCCCACAGCGATGCCGCCATTCGCAGCTTTCGTTGGCGCGCAGAGGTTAATCAGCATCTGGGCGTGCGTTCAGAATTAATGGACCGCCAGACCATTGCCGAACTCGTCCCCAATCTCAATATGTCTGAAGACAGCCGTTTCCCTATTATGGGCGGACTCTGGCATGCGGATGGCGCTACCGCTCGTCATGACGCCGTGGCCTGGGGCTATGCCAAAGGTGCCTGTGATCGTGGCGTAGAGCTGCATCAGCTCACCGAAGTTGAAGACATCGAAATTACCGGAGGGCGCGTTACTGCGGTTAAAACCAATCGCGGCCGGGTTGAATGTGGTGCCGTGGTGCAGGCCGTGGCGGGTGCTAGTTCTGTCGTCGCTAAGAAGGCGGGAATTCCACTGCCCATTCACTGCTATCCCCTACAAGCCATGGTGACTCAGCCCTACAAACCCATTTTGACGCCCCATGTCAGCTCACCTCAGGTGCATGTGTATGTGCACCAGACCTCTCGCGGAGAATTCGTTATCGGTGGCGGTTCCGACCCCTACCCCCTCTATAACACCAGAGCGACACTGGACCAGCGTGAAACTCTAAGTGCCGCTGCATTGGAGCTATTTCCATTTTTGGCTCAGGCTAGGCTACTGCGCCAATGGGCGGGCACCACGGATATGACGCCAGACTACAGTCCGATTATGGGCCTTAGTCCGGTAGAAAATTATTATCTCGATGCTGGTTGGGGTACCTGGGGCTTTAAAGCCACGCCAATCTGCGGCGTTACCATGGCAGAATTAGTCGCCACCAAAAAGGTGCCCGATTTGATTAAGCCATTTGAGCTAGAGCGTTTCTATCGCTTTGAACAAATTAACGAAGCCGGCGCCACCGCCGCTAGTCACTAACGACAAGGGTAAAGCAATGAAACTATTAACCTGCCCTTTAAATGGCCCGCGCAATATCTCCGAATTCACCTACGGTGGTGAATATCACCCGATGCCAGATCCGGTCAATACAGATTCCCGTCAATGGGCCGAACATGTATTTTTTCATGACAACGCCGCCGGCGTAGTCACCGAATGGTGGTGCCACAATGCCAGTTCATTTTGGTTTTTAGCCGAGCGCAATACGATTAGTGATGAAGTGATTCGTACCTTTGATGCCAGTGAAGTTTTTAATCAGCGCATTGATTTTATCGCTGCCAGCACCCCGGAGGGCTCCTCATGAAAGGGCAGCAGATACAAGAGCGCCTTCCCCTCCCCTATGGCAGCCTGATCGATCGCAACACCGAAGTCAGCTTTAGCTTTGAGCGTAACGCTTATCAGGGCTTTGCTGGTGACAGTATTGCCAGCGCGCTGGCCGCTAATCAGCAATGGTTGCTGAGCCGCTCATTTAAATATCACCGCCCTCGCGGCGCATTAACCTTGGCGGGCCAAGACGCCAATACCATGGTGCAATTGCCGTCTAACCCCAATGCCTTGGCCGATCGCGAACTAATCAGCGATAACCTAGAGGTTATGGCGCAGAACTACAGTGGCAGCCTTAACAATGATCGCGGCGCGGTAATGGGATTATTTTCACGATTTTTACCCGTGGGCTTCTATTACAAAGCTTTCTTTAAGCCCCGCGGCATGTGGGAAAAGTGGGCACCTATCATTCGTAAAAAAGCGGGTCTGGGTGTTATTAACCAGCAGCTAGAGCCCCAGTACTACGACAAGCAGTACCGCTTTTTTGATGTGGTGGTTGTGGGTGCTGGCCCTGCCGGCATGCAGGCTGCGCTAAGTGCTGCGGTAGAGGGCTGTGAAGTGTTGCTGGTCGATGAAAACCCCATACTGGGTGGCTCATTAAACTATGCCCGCTTTGATGCTGAAGGTATTCGTGGGCAACAGTTACGCGAAAAGCTGATACAAAAAATTGAAGCCAACAGCAATATTACCTGCATGACCGATGCAGTCTGTAATGCTTGGTTTGCCGATAACTGGCTGCCCATTATTAGGGGTAAGCGCCTTCATAAGGTACGTGCCAAACAGACGATTCTCTGCACCGGTGCGCTGGAGCAGCAGGCAGTTTTCCGCAATAACGATCTCCCAGGTGTCATGATGAGCAGTGCCGCTCAACGCCTGATGCACCTCTATGGCGTTCGTCCTGGCAAGGCCGCGGTAATTGTCACTGGCAATAACGATGGCTATGCCAATGCGCTAGACTTACTGGATGCTGGGGTTGATGTGAAAGCGATTGTTGACCTGCGTGAGCAGCCCGAGCCCGACGGGGTTGTCGTTGCCACAGCAGCTCGCGGTATTCCCGTAAAGACCGGCTACGCAGTCTATGAGGCCCAGAAGTCCCGCAATCATTTATCCGCCGTTGAGATTCGCAAGATTGTCAGTCAGGGCATCTGTGCCGATCGTGGGGAAGTAATTCCCTGTGATCTACTCTGTATGGCTGTCGGCTACACCCCCACCTATCAGCTGGTCTGTCAGGCAGGTGGTCAGCTGAGTTATGACGATAACAGTGCCATGTTTACCCTCAGCAATTGCCCCGATGCTATGCAAGTAGCCGGCTCGGTGAATAGCCATTGGGATCTGGATGCCTGCTTGGCCGAAGCCAGTCGCGCAGCCATTATTGCCACCAATGCACTGGGGCTAACCAGCACCGCTGTTCCCGAAGAAATTGCCAAAGAATCTGTTAGTCCCAATCATCCCTGGCCTATTTTTGCCCATCCCAGTGGCAAGGAATTTGTCGACTATGACGAAGACCTAACCATCGCCGATATTATTAATGCGACCCGCGACGGCTACGAACATATTCAGCTAGTTAAACGCTACTCCACCTGTGGCATGGGCCCCTCTCAGGGCCGTCATTCCGCATTGGCTGCAGCCCGCTTAGTGGCAGCGGCAACCAACCGCACGGTTGCCCAGACCGGCGTCACCACAGCGCGTCCCCCATTTGCCCCAGAACATCTCGGCCACAGTGCTGGACGCAGTTTTTATCCGGCTCGTCGCAGCAATATGCATTACCGTCATCTGGAGGCTGGCGCTCAGATGCTGCAGGCAGGCGCCTGGTACCGACCGGCGTTTTATGGCGCTGTCGATGGCACTGTCGATAGCACTGTCGATAACAGTCAAACCTGCATCAATAATGAAGTGAACAATGTGCGTAACAATGTTGGCCTAGTAGATGTATCCACTCTCGGTGGCATTGAAGTGCGCGGCCCAGATGCCGGTGAATTTCTTAACCGCTTCTATACCTTTGGCTTTGTGAAACAGCCGGTGGGCAAAGCGCGCTATGCCCTGCTTACCAATGAAGCTGGCGTAGTAATTGATGATGGTGTTGCCTGTCGTTTTAGCGATGACCATTATTATGTGACGGCGACCACGGGTGGCGTGGATCGCGTTTACCAAAATATGCTCAAGTGGAATGCTCAGTGGCGTCTGGATATCGATATAGCCAATGTCACCTCTGCCTATTGCGGCGTGAATATTGCCGGCCCCAAGGCCCGAGAAGTGCTGGCCAAGCTGTGCACAGATGTGGACCTCAGTTCCAGTGCCTTTCCCTATATGGGGGTCCGCGAAGGCACTGTCGCCGGTATTCCGGCGCGACTTATTCGTGTTGGCTTTGTCGGCGAACTGGGTTACGAAATACATGTGCCACAACACAGTGGTGAAGCCCTCTGGGACGCCTTGATGGACGCCGGACAGGCACAGGGCATTAAGCCCTTTGGTATCGAAGCTCAGCGCATACTGCGCTTGGAAAAAGGCCATATTATTATTGGTCAGGATACCGACGCCATGTCTAACCCCATGGAAGTCCAGATGGGTTGGGCCGTCAGTCGCAAGAAGCCATTTTTTGTCGGCGGAAGAACCCTTACCGAACTTGAGAAAAAACCTCAGCTTCGCAGTCTGGTGGGTTTTGTGGTCAATGACCTAAATGCCCCTATTCCCAAAGAGAGCCACCTGGTTCTCGACGGCGAGCAGATGACCGGGCGAGTGACCTCCTGTAACTATTCCCCAACATTACAAAAGCCCATTGGTCTGGCCTATGTCACCCCAGAGAATACTCAGGCGGGCAGCACATTTATTATCAAATCATCTGGCGGTGTGCGAGTGACTGCCGAGGTTGTAAAACTGCCGTTTTATGACCCAGACACATTGCGTCAGGAGCTATAGCGATGAGCAGTATTATGCCAACAGAGGTAACGCGCCGCAGCCAGCTAGCGCGCCGCCATATTGAACTGGGTGCCGAATTTGAGCACAGCAACGGTCTGATAGTGGTCAAAGACTACGGCTCTAAAACAGAGCTAGCACAGGCAAAGGAATTGGGGTTAGCCGATCTATCCACCCTGCCACGTACCGGTTTTAAAGGGGCTGGGGCGCCAGATTGGGCCGCGTCACAGGGCCTTACTCTACCCCAAAAACCCAATACCTGTGCCGTACAAAACGATACCGCCCTAGTGGCAAAGTTGTCGCATCAGGAGCTATTAATACTCAGCGATCTCGACGCTTCATCGACCCAGATAGGGCACTTAAATAATATTCCCGTCGGCGTCCAGACCTATGCCTTGCCCAGAGCCGACAGTCACTGCTGGTTCGCGGTTACAGGTAACCAAACCGCAGAGATGTTTTCCAAGATTTGCTCAGTGGATCTGCGCGCCCATAAATTTGCCAACGGTGACGTTGCCCAAACATCTGTGGCCAAGGCCAACTCTATTGTTATTCGCCATGACCTAGGCAGCACCCACTGCTTTTATATTCTCACCGATGTCAGCACAGCTGAGTTTCTCTGGGACTGTCTGTTGGATGCAATGACAGAATACAGAGGTAAACCGGTGGGCGTGGCTGCCTTGAGAGCACTCAACTAAAAACCCAAACCTCTCCAAGTATTATTGCGCCTTCCCTGTGACAATATGTCACATTCTGCTTTAGGTAATTGCCTGATAGGCTGCGTTTTTTTCATCATCCTTGGGGCTGTTATGTTGTTTCGTTCTCTCTTTATTTCTCTTTTTGCACTGTTATTCGGTTCAACCGTTGTAGCCGACGCATCACACCGCGCCGATAGCCATGGCCCCATAGGTGTTATGGGTGACCATATGCACAATGAAGGCGAATGGATGTTTTCTTATCGCTATATGCACATGGAAATGGACGGTAATCTTGATGGTAGCAATAGCATAGGCACCGACGAGATTTTACAAAACTATTCAGTTGCTCCAGAAACTATGTCCATGGAAATGCATATGCTAGGCGCCATGTATGCCCCTAATAATGACCTCACCCTGATGCTGATGGTGCCAGTGATTAACAATGAAATGGATCACAGCATGCAAATGATGGGTGGCATGGGAATGACGCCAATGCGCTCAACATTCACCACCGAAACTGATGGTCTAGGAGATATTAAAGTAGGTGGCCTGTACCGTTTACAGGAAACTGCAAACAGCACATTGATCGCTAATCTTACCCTTAGCCTGCCCACAGGTTCCATCGATGAGAAAGATGTGACTGGTATGAGCATGGGCAACAAGGTGATTCTTCCCTATGCCATGCAAGTGGGCTCAGGGACCTATGACCTTAAGCCCGGCGTAACCTACACCAATCACCAGCCGACCTACTCTTGGGGTGCACAAACCATTGCGACATTGCGTTTAGATGAAAACGACAATGACTACAGTCTAGGTGATCGCCTCATGATGACAGCTTGGTATAGCCGCCCCTTCGCAAAATCTTTCAGCTGGTCACTTCGCGGCGCCTATGAATATTGGGGCGATGTTGATGGCGAAAGCAGCAAGCTCAACCCAATGATGAGAAATATGGTGCCAACAGCAGACCCTGATTTACGCGGCGGTCAGCGTGTGGATATAGCGGCTGGTGTTAATTGGATTATTCCAGGCTCTGTCACTAATCGTTTAGCGGTTGAATTTATCAGATCGGTTTATCAGGATTTAAATGGCCCACAACTAAAAACAGACTATTCCTTAGTCTTGGGCTGGCAGCTGGGTCTATAAAGCCTTAAAAACTATGCCGCTTAGGGGTAACTTTTAGCCCACGGATTACCCTATACTCGGCACCATGAAAAAAAATCTAGACATTGGTGCGCTAAAAATATTCGCCGCCATTAGCGAAGCGGAGACATTGACCCAAGCGGCCGAGCGCTTGGGCATTACCCAGTCGGCAGTATCCCAGACACTCAAGCAAATTGAGCTGCAAACCGAAACCCAGCTGGTAGTTACGCGGTCCCGCCCTATTAAGCTGACTCCCAGCGGCCAGGTTCTCAAAGGCTACGCCCAACAAATTATCAATGATACCCAGCGCATGCTTGCCGATATGCGCATGCTGTCTAAGGGGGGGCTGCTGCCGCTCAATGTCGGCATGATCGATTCTTTTTGTGATGTGGCGGGCTTGGCATTTATGCAGCAGGTACAGCCTTTTACCTCTAAGTTAACTCTGCGCACTGGACTGGGCTCGCCCCTGTCTCAGGACCTATTAAATCGCGATCTAGATTTGCTAATTACCAGCGATCCCATTGATGAGCACCCAGAGTTGCAGAGGTTTCCTATTCTGCGCGACCCCTTTGTGATGATAGTACCGGAACAGTTTGCTCAAGATGGTAAGGCTACCCCAGCCTTGCTGGCCGACAATGTCCCCTTTGTGCATTACACCCCAGGTTCACGACTGGGGACATTGACTGACCTGATTGCGCGGCGCCTAAGGATTAATCTCAATGTTGCTTACGAGCTGGACAGCACCCAGACATTATTACGCTTTGTGCAATCCGGTCAGGGTTGGGCAATCACCACAGGGCTATGCCTGGTGCGCTACCCTGAATTACTTAAAGGAGTTCGAGTAATGCAGCTGGCCAATGGCGCCAATGCACGTCATCTCACCATGCTCTGTCGCCCCAATGAACTGGCCGATGTGCCGGACAAAGTCGCCGCTATATGCCGCGGTATTTATCGCGACGAAATTATTCCTCAACTGATTCAGATAGCACCCTGGCTTGAACAGCAGGCCTATGCGATTGAAGAGATGCCGGCGATCTGATGGACGCATCTGTGCGGGAGACTTTTCGTCAGCAACTGCTCGATTTGCGCAGGGAACTCCAAGAGTTAGAAGCCCTGTCGGCAGACGCCAGCAAACCGGTGCAATTAGATCAATCCATGGTCGGTAGGCTGTCTAGAATAGATGCCATGCAGGGGGCGCAGATGGCCCAGGAGACCTCGCGTCGACGCCAGCAACAGCTCACCGGAATCGTCGGCGCGCTGGCCCGAATCGACGCGGGTGACTATGGCTACTGCACCCTATGTGATGAAGATATCTCCATCGGTCGACTCGGTATCGATCCAACCTACAGTCTCTGTATCCTCTGCGCTGAAAAGGCCGTCTAATTCAGGCAGTGGCTCACCCATGCTATCCCCGGGCAGGAATGTTTTTCCCCAGCCCAATCCCGCAATGCCTCGCGCCAACATCGACTCGATCTGCTCTGGGTTATAACCCACATCCGCCAACACTTCTTTTGTGGAATGACCATGAGCCTCAGCGGGGCTGACCGCAAAGATCGCCGCGTTCTGTGGACGAATAGCATAGTGGTCGATCTGGGTAAGCTGGTGACCGCTCGGGTGATCGGGGTAGATTGAAAATGCAAAGCTGCCGCGATCGGTCCCCACAGTGCCATCGGCAATGCGGCTGTTCTCTGCCCGCAATGTTTCAATTGACTGTGGCTGAGCCACGGCAATATCGGCGGCCTGCAGACGGGTCATCCACTTTTTAGCCGATGCTTGCTGAAAGGCAACGGTCAAAAAGGTCTGAATATCCAATGTGATGGCAATACCCTGCAAGCCTTCGATATTTTCTAGTGCCCTCAGATCTGAGTTATCTGCATCGAGGAATATCCAATCGTCAGAGGTCGCATAAAAGTGCGATAGCGCATCGGTGCCCATGGCCTGACGACCAGAGGGCTCGTTAAAATCTTCAAGACCAGCATAGTCGAAACAAAAGGGCAGCTGAGCGAGATTGGTGACTGCAGAAAGTGACGTGCGGGCGCGGCTTACCTGACCGGTTTTAGCCTTGTGGTAAAGCGCCACGGCCATCGCCAGTCCGCCAGCAAAACCACAGTTCACATCCAGCGTACCCAGATGGGCATGTTCTTCTGGCGTCTCTACACCACCAAAGCGACTCATGATGCCGCTATTGGCCTGAATAACATCGTCGTAACCAATATAGTTAGTTTTACGTGCAGGCAATGGCCCGCCCAAGCAGTCGAGACGGCAAAAGAGTACGCCGGGATTAATCGCCTGCAGGCTGTCATGGTCTAATCCGAGAGGCTTCATCTGGCGATCTGGGGCATTGATAACCACCAGATCCACCGAGCGCACCAAACGATTAAAGGCTTCGCGGCCCTCTTCAGAATTAATGTCGATTAATGCATTGCGCTTGCCCATGTCGGCTTGAAAGGCAAACAGGGTTCCAATCAGCGGGTCGTACATAGGCACGACTGGCTCAACCTTGGTCACCTCGGCGCCAAAACGCGCCAAAAATGCACTGGAATGAGGCCCGGCGATTACATTGGTTAAATCCAATATGCGCAGTCCTTGTAACCAGCCCTGAGTATTATCAGACCTGTCAGAATGACTCTCTTGCACAACGAGCCTGTTCGGCAAGTGGCTAAGCTCGGCCAGAGCCTGATCAAAGGAGACCAGTTTGCGTCCTCGGGGAGCCAGCATTTTGTGCGCCGACTCTTCCAGCCAGATCACGGGGCCCGGCTGCTTCATCAAACCGTATTCAGGATCATTCACTTCGACGATCAGGCCAGCATCGTTACAATGTTCGCTGTTAACCCACTCTTTTGTGGTTCTGTGGGGGGCGCCAGGAATCTGGCCCTCACCAAAAATAACGCCCCATTCTGAGGAGGTTTTGGTCAACATTACCAGTTTCATTTTGGCGGAAATAATATCTGCCCATCTTTTTGGCAATGGATAGACACCCAATGAGGTTTCGCTTTCCCATTCGCTGAGTGGCAGGTGCAGATCTGCAACCTCAGGCATGCCCTCGGCCAGTAACTCATCATAGAGTCCAAGCGCCTCTAGACAACGGCGCGCATGGTTGCGGTGTGAGGGGCACACCACATAGAACATACGTCCATCGGCACATTCGTAGGTGCGATAAAACGGATCCAAGTATTCCTGCAAGTCTTCATAACTGAGATCAAATTCAATATTGTTAGCACGGCGATGCTCAATTTCCAGCTCGCGCATAGTCTTGTAACGCTCGGGCAGATCCACAACCTCGTAAGAGTTGTAGGACAGGCCTTCCATCATCGCGGCAACCACGGGTACCTCTATATGGTCACCACAACCCGAGTTATGTCGGGCCATCAGTGCCATAACGACAGAGCTGGACGCCAAGGTAATCGTGTAAGAAGAGGCCAGAGGTAATGGCGAAAAGCATGGGTTTAAACCCATCAGTACGCGATTAAAACCCATATCAGTAAAGGCACCCGCCGTAGCAGCAACCACTGCCTCGGTCGCTTTCCACTGACTGCGCAGCTGGTCGTTGCTGGCAAAACCCGGTATCGACAGAGTAATTAGCGCTGGGCGGCTTTCACGGAGTTTGGCAAAGTCGATGCCCAGTCGCGCCATCACACCGGGGCGAAAAGATTCCACAACCACATCAGCTTCATTAATTAGCTGCATGGCTTGATCGAGGCCCTCATCGGTTTTTAAATCAATGGTCAGGCAACTTTTATTGCGGTTCAAAATAGCATTGGCCTGATGCTTCCACTGAGCACCAGTAGGAGGATCAATATGGATAACCGTAGCCCCCAGATCGGCTAATACCATCGCCACAGCGGGGCCAGCAATTTGCTGCCCGAAGTCGATAACCCGAACCCCTGAAAGAGGTAAATGACTGTGATTTTTCATAAGGTCTAATCCGCTTTTAATGCCTACTTTGATAATCCGCGATCATAGAAACCAAATTGCTCACAGACCAGCAATAAAAAATGTGCCTAAGGCCCCTATTTTTTTATGTCAGAGCCCTTCATAAACGAGCTACAGGCCCCGCCATTACTGAATTTATGGCAAGACCTAATTTTACTAATGACAGCATAAATATTTCCCTATCAAGGCAGTACTTTTTTGGGGGTTGTACTGAGGTTTTAAAGGTTGCACTGAGGTTTTAGATGAATAACAATATGATTCGTCTCGTTATACGATAATAATTAAAATAATAAAACCATAGGGGAAAATATCAATGTCCAACCAAACCAGTGGCTTTTTAGCCGGTGCTCATCCCGTTATGGCAATCGGTTCTGCACTATTAGTGTTAGGTTTTGTTATTTTTACCATTGTTGATCCCCAATACGCCGCGACGGTGTACGACAGCGCTAAAAATTACATTGCCAGCGAACTGTCCTGGTACTACATCGGACTGATGAATGTCTTTTTACTGCTGTCCCTGTATCTGGTATTTAGCCGCTTTGGCAGTATTCGATTAGGGGCAGATAGCGACCGACCTGAATTCAGTCTGTTCGCCTGGTTCTCAATGCTTTTTGGTGCAGGCATAGGTATTGGTATTCTGTTCTACAGTATTGCCGAGCCGATCACCCATTTTCAGGCCAACCCTTTTCTAGACCCCGCACTCTCAATGACCCCAGAGGCCGCCACTATCGCCATGCGTCTCACTGTGATGCACTGGGGAATTCATGGCTGGGCCCTGTATGCCGTACTGGGACTCTCTCTGGCTTATTTCTCCTACCGCAAAGGTCTACCCCTAGCCATTAGATCTAGCCTCTACCCCATTTTTGGTGAGCGTATTTATGGCCCTATTGGTTTTGTCGCGGACCTATTGGCAGTCATAGGTACAGTCTTTGGTATCGCTACTTCACTGGGGCTCGGTGCCCAGCAAATGAATGCAGGACTTAACTATCTGATGGGCATGGAGATTGCCATTAGTAATCAGATGATACTAATTGCAGGTATCTCGGTTGTTGCCACTATTTCTGTACTCAGCGGCGTTAACCGCGGCATTCGCATTCTCAGTGTGTTCAATATGCGCCTGACAATATTGATACTACTCATGTTTCTAATCTTTGGCCCCACCAGCTATCAGCTCAGCTCACTGTTTAACAACAGTATTGATTACATTATTAATGTACCGGCCATGGGCATCTGGGTTGATCCCGACAAGACCAGCCAATGGCAGGGTTGGTGGACGATTTTTTACTGGGGCTGGTGGATTGCCTGGTCACCCTTTGTGGCCGTCTTTATAGCCCGTATTTCTCGTGGCCGCACATTGCGTGAATTTGTCCTCGGCGTGCTGCTAGCCCCCACTGGACTGGCACTTTTATGGATAACCCTATTTGGCAGTACCGGCATGTACATAGAGCTATTTGGCGATGGCGGCGTGGTCGAGGCGGTGAATAAAGACACCACCACCGCACTGTTTAAAACCATTGATCTGATGAATTTAGCCCCCTGGCTGACCATCATCATGGCCAGCATATGCACCATTATGCTGGTGACATACTTCGTGACCAGTGCTGACTCGGCAACCCTAGTGATCTGCACCCTAATCTCCATGGGTGAGCAGGAACCCGCTCCCCGTCTGCGTATATTTTGGGGGCTTGCTGTGGGCGCGGTTGCTGCTGTGCTGCTCTATGCCGGCGGACTAAAAGCACTGCAAACTGCCTCGATTGTGGCGGCACTGCCCTTCTCCTTTGTTTTAATTATGGCGGCTTATGGATTGTTTAAATCCTTATATGCCGAACCTGTTATCAGTACACCTGAAGCTACCACTCAAGAGTAATGCTATGTCTACACAGATAATTCTTCCGCGTATTTTGCAAGTTGGTGCCGGAGCCAGCAAAGAAGTGGGCAATATTATTAATGCTCTGGAATGCCAGCGCCCCTTAATTATTACCGACAAAATGATGGTGCAGTTAGGTTATGTGGCTGCCGTGCAAGAGAGTCTTAACGCCGCTGGCATAGACTCGGACGTTTTTCAGGACACCGTACCTGAACCCACTGTTAGCTCTATTCAGGCCGGTGTTGAGCAGGTGCGCAATGGCAACTACGACAGCATTATTGCAGTCGGAGGCGGCAGCCCTATCGACAGCGCCAAGGCCATTGCGATTCTGGGTAAATATGGTGGCGTCATGCGCGACTATAAATTCCCACGGGTCGTCACCGAACCCGGGCTGCCCATTATTGCGATTCCCACCACCGCAGGTACTGGCTCTGAATGTACCAAGGTGACCATTATTACCGACGAAACCAACGACGAGAAAATGCTCTGCGTAGGTATTGGCTTTATGCCCACTGCAGCACTGGTGGATTACAGCCTCACATTAAGCCTACCTGCACGAACCACCGCAGATACAGGTATTGATGCCCTCACCCATGCAATGGAAGCCTATGTCAGTAAAAAGGCCAGCCTCTATAGCGACAGTCAGGCAATTGCCGCCATGAAACTACTGGCGCCCAATCTGCGCAAGGTGTTCCACGATGGCACTGACCAGCAGGCCCGCGAAGAGATGATGCTCGGCTCTACATTGGCGGGTGTGGCCTTTTCCAATGCCTCAGTGGCGCTGGTCCATGGCATGTCTCGCCCTATTGGTGCCTTCTATCATGTGCCTCATGGCCTCTCTAACGCCATGTTGCTGCCCATGGTCACTGAGTACAGTATTCCTGCTGCAGCAGAGCGCTATGCCGACTGCGCCCGCGCCATGGGTGTGGCCAGCGAGAGCGACAGTACCGATCAAGCCAATGAAAAACTGATGGCCGAGTTATACGCCATCAATGAAGAACTACAGGTACCAACACCAGAGCAGTTTGGTATTGAGCGCGAACACTTTTTTAATAACCTCGAAGTGATGGCTGAGCAGGCACTGGCATCTGGATCTCCGGGCAATAATCCAAGGGTCCCCAGCGCTGAAGAGATCATCGAGATCTATAAAAAGCTCTGGTAAACCCACTTATATTTTTGAGGACACAACAATGAAAGTAGTAGGACATTTAATAAATGGCGACATGATCGCGCCAGACACTCGCACTCAGGATGTTTATAACCCAGCCACTGGCGAAGTCAGCAAGCAGGTTACTCTGGCATCAGAGGCTACTGTTGACCAGGCTATCGCGGCGGCGCAAGCGGCCTACCCTGAGTGGAGAGATACTCCACCGATTAAGCGTGCCCGAGTGATGTTTAAATTTAAGCAATTACTGGAAGATAATGCCGATGAAATCTGTGCCCTAATCGGCGCT
>Ga0206126_10002972_pt1 | contig 17620 bp, 17 predicted proteins | sample Helgoland_Spring_5_FD_148621 | JGI IMG/M metagenome (GOLD analysis project Ga0206126, IMG submission 148621) | Pelagic subsurface seawater microbial communities from Kabeltonne, Helgoland, North Sea - Helgoland_Spring_Bloom_20160412_1 | ecosystem: Environmental > Aquatic > Marine > Epipelagic ...
CGGACAGGTGGAGTGAAATCCATCGATTTACGTGCAATCGACGTTATGGCTGCCGCCCACAATCTGATGGATGCCAACGAACCATATATGTTATTGTCTGGCTACCGCAGCCCTAATACCAATGCCAAGCTACGTTCCCGCTTAAAAGGCGTTGCTAAAAATTCATTACATATGCACGGTAAAGCGGCTGATTTACGTTTGTCCACCCGCTCAGTTAGCGAAATGGCACGTGCAGCATCTGCATGTCGTGGCGGCGGTGTTGGCCGTTATTCCGGCTCTAACTTTGTTCATATGGATTGCGGCGTTGTTCGCACATGGGGCAGCTAATCTTTTAAACTAAGATTTTGGAAATGAACGAAAGCGCCTTTTGGGAGGCTTTTGCATTTTTAGTTCATGAAAATTGGTGGTCCCAGCTGGATTTGAACCAGCGACCCCTCGCTTCGGAGGCGAGTACTCTATCCAGCTGAGCTATGGGACCATTCAAGCGCGGTATAGCTTTGCAGCCTTAGAGCTGCAATTGCTAAATGATGCAGAGTGATTTCACCTTAAGCGAAAAGATCGTGTGCCAGTTCCAAAGCATCAATCCAAACATCAACATCATCGGTTGTGTTATACATCGCAAAAGACGCGCGGCAAGTGGCAGTCAACCCAAAGTGTTCCATCAATGGACCAGTACAATGTTGTCCTGCCCGTACCGCGACGCCCCTTTTATCAAGGATTGTTGAGATGTCATGCGCATGCGCTGCACCATCCATTGTGAAGCTAAAGATGGCTCCTTTGTCCGCGGTTGTCCCTTGGACCTGTATCCAGTTCAAACCTGCCAGTTTCGCAACAGCGTAATCGCGCAGGCTGTTCTCGTGAGCCGCTATCGCGTCCATTCCGGTATCCATCATGTAATCGACGGCCGTGCCAAGACCAATCATTTGAACGATCCCTGGTGTGCCAGCTTCGAACTTCATCGGGGCGTCGTTATAAATGATACCTGATTTGGACACTTCACGGATCATATCACCGCCGCCAATGAATGGTTGCATTTCAGCCATCCGTTCAGCTTTGATGTGGATCGCGCCAGAACCTGATGGACCGTATAATTTGTGACCCGTTACAGCGTAAAAATCTGCATCGATGTCTTGAACATCCACTGGCATGTGTACCGCTGCTTGTGATCCATCCACCAAGACGCGCACGCCTTTTGCACGTGCGCCCGAGCAGATGGTTTTCACGTCTACTTTGGTGCCCAAAACATTGGACATATGAGTAATCGCGATCAATTTCGTTTTGGGCGTAATCGCATCAAGGACTTCTTGGGGGTCCAACGCACCCGCCGCATCCACATCCACCCATTTGATTACAACACCTTGGCGTTCGCGTAGAAAGTGCCAAGGCACGATATTGGCGTGGTGCTCCATGACGCTTAGAATGATTTCATCACCGGCTTTGAGGTTCGGCATAGCCCAACCATATGCCACCATATTGATACCCTCGGTGGTGCCTGAGTTAAAAACGATTTCGTCTTCTGAAGCTGCGTTCATGAATTTGGCGATTTTTCCGCGTACAGCCTCATAATTGTCCGTTGCAAGGTTCGATAAGAAATGAAGACCACGATGCACATTTGCATACTCTTCTGCATAAGCGCGTGAGATCGTATCAATCACGACCTGCGGTTTTTGAGCGGATGCACCATTATCAAGATAAACCAAAGGCTTACCGTTCACTTTTCGTGCAAGAATTGGGAAATCAGCACGTACTTTAGCGACATCATACATTCGAAAAAATTCCCATAGAGGCGAGACCGGTAAAGGTCAGGATAAAACTAAGGCCCATGATTATGCCAACGGTTGCCGAAAGTAGAACGCCAACGGTTTTGAAAACAGAGCCAAGGCCCGCGCCTTCATTAACGCAGTGAACCAGTATCCACAGGCTGACCAAGGCAACGGCCAGCCCGAACAAACCAGCAATCGAAGGGGCCAACAGAAGCAACACCAACATGACAGCTTGGGCCAAGACACGCATGAATTGTAGCCACACCAAGACTGACAACATGTCGTCCAAGCTGCCATCCCCACCAATCGCAGCGCCGATCCAATGCAAAACATAGACCGTAATCACCAAGGCTCCCACCAGAAACACAAAAGTAAATAGTGGACTAAAGATGATCTGGGGGATTTGGATTGGCATTTGCGCCAATTGTTCTGGGGTTGGGCCAGTCAACGCATTAGACAACCAAACAAGGGCTGCATTAACAATGCTGACAAGTAACAGAAACGTCCAAAGAATATCACGACGATAGCCCGCAGCTATAACAAAGCGTGCTGCATTAGCAGGGTCACGCAAAGTCTGTGCAACAAGCACGCTCAATGATTGGACCTTGAAGTTCATAGATCGACACTTTCTGCAGCGCGCATTCCGGCGATCCAAAACCATAATATGTTGGCAAGCCATAGAATGCACACCAGTTGCAAACCAGCACCTGGACCGATGAAGGCTGCAATTAATCCCAACAACAAAAACATCGGGCTGCTGGCAAGCAACGCCCAAAACAAGCTAAGGCGCACACCATACCCTGTTATGTTGCGACCAACCAAACGTGCTAGGCCGTACATGAAGGCCGTAAAGCCATAGAGCAGTAGCGGGACCAAGAAAATCCACAAAAAAGCGCTCCAATACAGCCGCGCCATCAAAGGAACGTCTGAATCGAAATGGGCTTCGCGTGCTTGATATGGCGCTTGCGCGATGAACATCACAATGCATGCGAACAGCAGAATGTTCAGCGCAAAACCTTCACGCCGTCCCTGCGCCAAAAGCCGCGCAACCACGCGACCCGGTCCACGATAGCTGGCCCGTATATCTGTGGTAACCGACATCAGCCGCGACGCCGTTCCAACCAAGACGCCATGCGTTCATTGATTTGCTCCCGCAGTGTTTCATCTTCGATCTCATCCACGGCTTCAGCCAAGAACGATAGCGTCAACAAGTCAGTCGCAACTGGTTTGCTGATCCCACGTGATTGTAGATAAAACAATGCGGTTTCATCAATCGCACCAGAGGTGGATCCGTGTGAACAGATTACGTCGTCGGCGTAGATTTCAAGCTCAGGCTTGGCCAAGAACTGGCTGTCACCATCCAAAAGCAGAGATTGACTGATCTGATAGCCATCAGTCTTTTGCGCACCGGCTTTGACCAAGATTTTGCCTTGGAAAACGCCTGTCGCGCCGTTGCGCAGCACCTTTTTGAACACCTGACGGCTTTCGCAGTTTTCTGCGTCATGGGTAATGAAAACTGTGTCGTCGTGGTGAAAATCACCGTCGCCTACACATGCGCCGCCAACGGTTGCTTTTGCATCGTCACCTGTCAGCTCAAGCACACATTCGTTGCGCGTCATTACACCGTTTGCCGTAAGTGTGAAGGATTTGAACACTGACTCAGTGCCCAGACGTGCAAAAATGTGCGTCGTCGCGCGGCGTTCATGGTCGCGCCCTTGGGCACGAATGTGATGTAACGCTGCAGTGTCAGCAACTTCAACTTCCGTCACCATATTAAGACGTGCTGCAGCGGGCCCCGTTTCCAGAACAGTGAGGCTAGCGCCTGCCTCCAACTTGATCACGTTGTGCATCATCACATCAGATGTTTCTGAGTTGTGAAGGTAGATCATGTTGATCGGCTTGCTTGCTGCACCCGTCACGTGGATCAAAACACCATCCGTTGCAAAGGCAGTGTTCAAGGCGGCTAAAGGACGCTCAACTGGCTTTTGACCATTGGTTTCTAGCACACCGTAAACATCGCGAGCCCAGTGGATATCGGCATCCGCAGTTGCCAGACGTTCAATACTGACACCCTCAAGTGACAGATCATCAGAGGCATCCGCATCAAATACACCGTCTACAAATACGATTTTGAGGCGTTCGACATCGTCAAAAAGTGCTGCTTCGTCATTGTGAAACAGGGCTGCAGGTACAGCAACCGCTTGGGTCAAAGTGTCTGGACGTGTGTATTTCCAATATTCATCACGACGGCTTGGCAAACCCATCATTTGAACACGCGACAACGCATTCTTGCGCGCGGTGTCAGACCATCCGCCCGCTGGCAGGGTCAAACCCGCCAAACGCTCGTCAGTGACATTCGTTGTTTCAGCAACAGCGCTCATTAGGAAACCTCTGCCAAGATGTCGGCGTAACCGTTCTGTTCAACTTCTAGAGCCAACTCAGGGCCGCCAGATTTGATGATACGACCATTTGCCATGATGTGAACCACGTCAGGCTTGATGTGGTCCAAAAGACGCTGGTAGTGCGTAATAACCAAGAAAGAGCGTCCTTCAGAACGCAAAGCATTCACACCCTCAGAGACCAATTTCATCGCATCAACATCTAGACCCGAGTCTGTCTCGTCCAAAATGCACATTTTTGGCTCAAGCATCGCCATCTGCAAAATCTCGTTGCGCTTTTTCTCACCACCGGAAAAGCCAACGTTGACTGGGCGCTTCAACATGTCAGCGTCAATTTTCAACGTCTTTGCTTTGGCGCGAACAACTTTGAGGAATTCAGCGGCAGACATTTCTTCTTCGCCGCGCGCTTTACGCTGTGCGTTTACGGCTGTGCGCAGGAAAGTCATGTTGCCAACGCCTGGGATCTCTACAGGGTATTGGAAAGCCAAAAACAGGCCAGCTGCCGCACGCTCTTCTGGTTCGATGTCCAGCAAGTCAACGTCTCCCAAATGCGCTTCGCCGTCCGTTACTTCGTAACCTTCGCGACCAGACAAAACATAGGACAACGTGGACTTACCAGAACCGTTTGGGCCCATGATCGCGTGCACTTGGCCCGCGCCAACCTCAAGGTTCACACCTTTCAAAATTTGCTTTTCTTCGTCTTCAAGTTTGACGTGCAGGTTTTCAATCTTTAGCATTTTATTCCCTCACTGCCCACTCTTGGGCGCAGCATGTAATCAATAATTTCAAGCATACGTCCCTTTGGGAACGGCTGCGGTTCAAGTTTAAACGTGGCCATACGGCCCGTAATTTCTGGTTGACCAAGAAAGCCCTAGGTCGCGTGCATCCACTTGCGTGGCGTATAATGGTCAAACGGCAGCACGGTTGGCTGTTTGATATTGTATACCGTGACCAAGGCACATCTGAGACGGAAACGCCCGTCAACCAAAACGACGTCTGGGGCGCGTAGCTCATCCATTTTCCATACAGCCAGCGGATAGTGCGAAAACTGTTTCCAAGCGCGCTCATCTTTGGGATGCCCCACTCGCAGGTTGGTCCGCTGTCGGAATAAAACATATCGACAGTGGACCCCTTTGATGCTGGATTGGTTTCAAACCATTTCATCATCATTTTCCACCACGCCTTGTCGCTTTCGACACTTGTGATATGATTGCCTTCCATTTCCGACGCCATAACCGTCGAACCACCCGTTCCGTATTCAAGGCTCGTATCCACTTCCTCGTAATGCTGGCGCAAAAGCTCTGCTTCGGCCTCCGGCATTGTGAGGTCTGGACGTTTGTGGGTGGCCTCAATCATGATTAACCAACAGACCCTTCAAGCGAAATCGCGACAAGCGCTTGTGCTTCCATCGCGAATTCCATCGGAAGCGCCTGAAGCACGTCCTTGCAGAACCCATTGACGACCAAGGCAACCGCCTCTTCTTCGTCCATCCCGCGCGAGCGGCAATAGAACAATTGATCATCATCCACTTTGGACGTTGTGGCTTCGTGCTCAACGCGCGATGAATTATTCTTCACCTCGATATAAGGTACCGTGTGCGCCCCGCATTTATCACCGATCAACAAGCTGTCGCACTGTGTATAGTTGCGCGAATCCTTTGCTTTAGGGTGCATAGAAACCAGCCCGCGATACGTGTTCTGGGCCTTGCCTGCAGAGATACCTTTGGAAACGATGCGCGACTTGGTGCGTTTGCCCAGGTGGATCATTTTGGTGCCCGTGTCAGCCTGCTGCATATTGTTAGCAATGGCGATTGAATAGAACTCGCCTTGGCTGTCATCGCCGCGCAATACGCAAGACGGGTATTTCCAAGTAACGGCAGAACCAGTTTCAACTTGGGTCCACATTACTTTGGAACGATCACCACGGCAATCCGCACGTTTGGTCACAAAGTTATAGATGCCACCTTTGCCATTCTCATCGCCTGGGAACCAGTTTTGAACGGTTGAGTATTTGATTTCAGCGTCATCCAACAGAACCAGCTCAACAACGGCGGCGTGCAATTGCGCGATGTCGCGCTGCGGTGCTGTACAACCCTCAAGGTATGAAACGTAGGAACCCTTGTCGGCGATGATCAGCGTGCGCTCAAACTGACCCGTGTTTTCTGCATTAATGCGAAAATACGTGGACAGCTCCATTGGGCAACGTGTGTTTGGCGGGATGTAGACGAACGACCCATCAGAGAACACCGCAGAATTCAAAGTGGCATAGTAGTTGTCTGAAACAGGAACAACGGTACCTAGGTACTTTTTGACCAATTCCGGATAATCTTTTATTGCCTCTGAGATTGAGCAAAAAATCACGCCAGCCTTCAGCAGCTCGTCCTTAAAGGTTGTGCCAACAGAAACTGAGTCAAACACCGCATCCACAGCAACCTTACGTTCGCTTTCTGGGGCTTCAACACCAGCAAGCAATGCTTGTTCCTTCAAGGGGATGCCTAGCTTTTTGTAGGTTTCCAACAATTTCGGATCAACCTCGTCCAGTGATTTTGGCTTCACTTCCATAGATTTTGGGCGGGCATAATAATACTGATCTTGGAAATCGATTTTCGGGTAGTCGACCATCGCCCAATCAGGTTCTTCCAACTTCAACCAACGATCATAAGCGGCCAAACGCCACTCAAGCATCCACTCAGGTTCTTCATTCTTTTCAGAAATCAAACGCACGATATCTGTGGAAAGACCCTTTGGGGCGTATTCCATTTCAATGTCAGTATTCCAGCCGTGCTTATAGGCTCCACCAACTTCGCGTACTGCGTCGACGGTATCCTGATCGACGCCATCTTTGACCATATTGTCCATGCTCAGACTTCCTCTTGTTGGCTCGCAGCGTTACGCCGCGCGTGCCTCATGTTTCTTAAGTTTTTGCGCCCAAACATCGGCAAAGCGCAGAACTTCATCTTCTGTATTTGACAACCCGAGCGACACACGGATCGCACAAGCTGCCAACTCATCTTCATAGCCCATCGCTGTCAGGACGCGACTGGCACGCACTTTGCCCGATGAGCAGGCAGAACCCGCAGAAACTGCAAAGCCAGCCAAATCCATTTGCATCACCTGCGTCTCTCCCTTCCACCCTGGTGTCAGGATGCAAGAAGTGTTCGGCAAGCGTTGCTGGTCTTTCCCGACAAAAATAGTCTTCTTTGACACGGTCTCAAGGGCTTTTTCTAGAATATTTCTAAGTTTCGCAACCCGTTCCCATGCGCCATTGGCTACATCTTGCCTTGCCGCGACTGCAGCGGCGCCAAATCCAGCGATACCAATAACATTTTCGGTTCCAGAACGACGGCCCATTTCTTGCCCGCCACCACGCAAAATCGCCATTGGATCATCTGAGGTAAAGTTAATCAACGCCCCAACACCTTTAGGGCCACCCAACTTATGGGCGGATAAGATCATGTAAGACGGCTTGCCACTTTCATCATATATCAAGGGCATCTTTCCCGCGATCTGCGTGATGTCGCAAACCACAGCACCAGATACGCTCGCGGTTGAAACCACTGCTGGCTTTACCAGTCCGGTCTCAGAATTAGCTGCCGAAATCGCGCGCAACGCAGGACCCTCGTTTGCCGCCTCATCCCAAGCTAAAAAACAATCGTGCTCGGTCTGCAGTGATACGAACTGACCACCATGGCGATCTTTCTGTGCAACCGCCAAAGCCGCCGCCTCAGTCGCTGAACCGGTAAACACAACTTGTGCCGGCAAACAGCCCACCAACTCAGAAACCTGCACACGGGCACGCTCGACCATCATCTTGGCCGCACGCCCCTCGGAATGCACCGACGAGGGATTCCCCACAAGATCCATAGCAGTCACCATCGCCGCGCGCGCCGCATCGCGCAAAGGCGTCGTCGCATTATGATCGAAGTAAACTCTGGTCACGACACATCCATCTTCATCTTACAAAACTAACTCCGAGGGAGGCCGCAGGACAGGGGCTAGCCTACTTTTCAACTTGTCAAATATCCACAACATCAAACAGATTTGGGACAGCAGGGCACGGTGCCAACTCATTGGAAATCACATCCGACAGCCGCGTTTGATGCAAATAAACATAAACATTCGCGCTTAAACCTTCCCACAATCGATTGGTCAAAGACTGCGCACGTGAACCAGAGGCACCGCCAGATGCACCAGCCCCTTTGTGCATTGCATCAACGGATTCATCGACAGCAGACAGAATATCCACAACCCGAATTTCGGACGGCGAACGGGCCAGACGGTAACCGCCACCCGGGCCACGCACAGACGAAACCAATTCAGAGCGACGCAACTTCACGAACAATTGTTCAAGGTATGGAAGTGAGATGTTCTGACGTTCAGCGATATCGCCAAGGCTCACCAGATTCCCCTCGGACTGCAACGCGATGTCAGCCAACGCGACCATTGCATAGCGACCTTTCGTCGACAGTTTCATCGCAAAATCCCTTGCTTTCGCTAGATTTGATTGACGTTACGCACGCAACGCCATACATCGCAACAAACGCGCAAGCCGTGCGCGCATTTTATTTAGAAACGTTCTAAGGTACCCGGTTATATTCGTCAAGAATTGAACCACTACCCGTCGACTCAAAAATGCAAGGACGCTCATGCCCGAGGTTATTTTCCCAGGACCCGAAGGCCGCCTTGAAGGCCGCTATCACCCTCAAAAAGAACGTGACGCACCGATTGCGATCGTTTTACACCCGCACCCACAATTTGGCGGCACTATGAACCACAAGGTTGTGCATTCACTGCATTATGCCTTTTACAACATGGGGTTCACAGTCCTCCGCTTCAACTTTCGCGGTGTTGGCCGTTCGCAAGGCGAATACGACCAAGGCATCGGCGAGTTGTCTGATGCGGCGTCTGCGCTGGATTACCTCCAGTCAATGAACAACAACTCCAAGCATTGCTGGGTCGCTGGTTTCTCGTTTGGGGCTTGGATTGGCATGCAACTGCTTATGCGTCGCCCCGAAATAACTGGTTTTATCTCGGTTGCGCCACCTGCAAACATGTATGACTTCTCGTTCCTTGCACCCTGCCCGTCTTCTGGCTTGGTCATCAACGGTACGGCTGACCGCGTGGCACCGCCTGCAGACACCCACACCCTTGTTGGTAAGTTGCATGAGCAAAAAGGTATCACTGTCACACACACCGAAGTTGAAGGTGCTGGCCACTTCTTTGAAGAACCACACCTGGACACGATGATTGGTCACACCACTGACTATGTGAAGCGCCGCTTGACTGAAAACACCCGTTAATGAGTGATCCAGCCGTAACATAAATGGCCAACACACTGGCTGTTGGATGCTAGCCGTCCAAAAAGAGGTTGGTGACGACCGTCTGTTTATGAAGGTTGGTGAAGTTTTAGGTGCATCCAGCCAAACGCTGGAAGACGCATTTTTGACGGCAATCCGTACGCGAATGGCCGAAATTCAAGGGCGCGACTTCTTAGCAAAACAAATTAAGGCGCACAGCGCCAACAAAGCTGAAAAAGTTAGGCGGGGATATATAAATGACAGCCCGCCTAGACCAGCAAATAGCTTTTCTTAATGAGGCGGACAAACTCAAATCTATTGATCGCGCAACTGTACTTGCAGACCGCTCGCGTGCTGAAAATAGTGCCGAACATTCATGGCACCTAACGCTATATGCGCTGGTGCTGTCTGATCAGGCCAAATCAGGCGTGGATATCGCGCGTGTCATTAAAATGCTGATCCTCCATGATCTGGTTGAGATCGATGCAGGTGACAACCCGATCTTTGACGACGTCGATGTGGCCGCAATGGAGGCCGCCGAACAAATTGCCGCCGATCGCATTTTTGGCATACTTCCCAATGACCTGAGAGATGAACTTCGCTCTATTTGGGAAGAGTTTGAGACCGCAGAAACAGATGATGCACAATTCGCAAAATCATTGGATCGCTTCCAACCCCCAATGCTGAACCTCGCAGCCGGTGGTGGCAGCTGGACAGACTACAACGTCACCGAACAAATGATCGAAGATCGTGTTGGGTCAAAGATTAAGGTCGGTGCGCCGGCTCTTTGGGATTACGCACGCGCTAAAATATCTGCGTTCTTTAGGACTGCCAACTGATCAACGGTTATGAATCTTGTCATGCTTTTGCGTGATCATCTGGCTTGCAGTCTTTTCAAACAGACATGAGACCAACGCGTGCACCAGCGCCGCTATTCCTGCCCCCAATAAACGCAGCGCAAAACCACCTGCAAACAGCAGTTGCTCAAAACAGTTCCCATCGACGCTGCGCGGGTGATCCAAGAAAAACGACCGAACATAATTAATCTCCTAATATTTTGTTAAGATCTTTATCGTAAACATTTGTTTTTTCGTCGGTCCCAAAATGCGCGCATTCTGACTGTTGCGCTTGGATATCATCCCCACTCCCAACTATTGATGCCATATGGACAATAAGACGAACTACACCGTGAAGTACTAAAGGTCGAACAAGCAGAGGCCACAATTTTGCTTGATCAGCTGAGCGAAACCATCGGTCTGTCGCGTAACGCTTGCTGGCGCCACGCTATAGCAAGGGAAACACCAGGTGTTATTAAACAGCGCGTGACGCTGATTGACCCCACTAAGGTCGATCTTGGCCTGATGGTGTTTATGCAGGTACGCACCAACAGCCTCGATCATAAATGGCAGCAAGATTTCTCAAACGCACAAACGCGATTTTGGGCATTCTAAGCGTCTATCGCATGACTGGAGATCTTGATTACCTAATCATTGCGCGCGTGAGTGACATGGCTGATTATGACCGGCTATATCAACACTTGATAACACGCCTCCCCGTTGCAGACATTGCCGGCAGTTTTGTAATGGAAAAAATTAAACACAGCACCGCTTTGACGCTTTGAGGTAGACGGCACCAAAGTGCTGGGCCACAGTACCTCAAATGCACCGAAAGGCCGTCAATGCAGTATCTAATCCTATTTGTCGCAGTTGTGATGGAAACTATCGGCACGACGGCCCTTCAATCCAGCCAGCAGTTCACACGTCTTTGGCCAACGCTCATAGCTATTGTTGCCTATATGGGGGCGTTCTATTTTTTAGGATTAACACTTAAATACATGCCGGTAGGGATTGTATACGCATTGTGGTCAGGCCTTGGGATCGTGACCATCACGATCATCGGCTTTGTGATCTTTGGGCAGCGTTTAGATGCAGCCGCTATTACTGGATTAACCCTCATTATTGCGGGCATTGTGGTCATTCAGATGTTTTCCAACACCACTAGCCACTTGGGATAAGCATTTCCCCCTAGCTTTCTGCGCCGTGGCACGTTAAGCGCCCCCAAACGCACGAGGGGCTAGAATTATGGACATTCGCAATATCGCGATTATCGCACACGTTGACCACGGCAAAACGACGCTTGTTGACGAACTGTTGAAACAATCCGGTACGTACCGTGAAAACCAAGCGACGACTGAGCGCGCTATGGACAGCAATGACCTAGAGCGCGAGCGCGGCATTACTATTTTTGCCAAGCCGACTTCGGTTGAGTGGAAAGGCACACGCATCAATATCGTTGATACGCCAGGCCACGCTGACTTTGGTGGCGAAGTAGAGCGTATTCTGTCCATGGTTGACGGTGTTGTTTTGTTGGTAGATGCGGCCGAGGGCCCAATGCCACAAACAAAATTTGTGACATCCAAAGCATTGAAATTAGGCCTACGTCCAATCGTTGTTGTGAATAAAGTAGACAAATCAGACGCTGAGCCTGATCGCGCTTTGAACGAATGTTTCGATCTGTTCGCCAACTTGGACGCAACAGACGACCAACTTGACTTCCCAACAATGTATGCTTCTGGCCGCAATGGTTGGGCTGACATGGAGCTGGACGGCAAACGTGACGGGCTAGACGCATTATTTGACTTAATCCTTGAGCACGTACCATCCCCTGCGCAAATTACTGAAACAGACAAACCGTTCACAATGCTTGCAACAACACTTGGTGGTGATCCGTTCTTGGGTCGCTTGCTTACAGGTCGCGTTGAGACAGGTACTTTGAAGGCCGGTCAAACAATAAAAGCAATGTCACGCGATGGCACATTGATTGAAAACTTCCGTTGCACAAAAATCTTGGGCTTCCGTGGCCTAGAACAAACTGCAATCGAAATAGCTGAAGCAGGCGATATCGTATCCATCGCGGGTATGACCAAAGCAACCGTTGCGGACACATTGGCAGATGCATCTGTAAATGATGCGATCGAAGCGCAGCCAATCGATCCACCAACCATTACCGTGACTTTTGGCATCAACGACTCCCCACTTGCGGGTCGTGACGGCAAAAAAGTTCAATCACGTGTCATCCGTGACCGCCTGATGAAAGAAGCAGAATCAAACGTTGCTGTTAAAATCAGCGACACTCCAGGTGGTGACGCGTTTGAAGTTGCGGGCCGCGGCGAATTGCAGATGGGTGTTTTAATTGAAAATATGCGTCGCGAAGGCTTTGAACTTTCCATCTCGCGTCCACAGGTTTTGTTTCAAGAAATCGATGGCGTCCGTATGGAGCCAATCGAGGAAGCAACAATCGACGTTGATGACGAATACTCCGGCGCTGTGATCGAAAAGATCACTGGTGTGCGCAAAGGTGAATTGGTTGAGATGAAACCAGCCGGTGCAGGCAAAACCCGCATCGTGGCTCACGTACCATCACGTGGCCTTATTGGTTATCACGGCGAGTTCCTCACAGACACACGCGGTACTGGCGTTATGAACCGTGTGTTCCACGCATGGGCACCACACAAAGGTACTATCCCTGGCCGTCGTCAAGGCGTTCTGATCTCAATGGAGAACGGCACGGCAGTGGCCTTTGCGTTGTGGAACTTGGAAGATCGCGGCAAAATGATGATAGGTGCACAAACAGAAGTTTATACAGGCATGATCATTGGTCAGCACAGCCGTGAAAACGATCTGGAAGTGAACCCGCTTAAAGGTAAAAAACTGACCAACGTTCGTGCGTCCGGCACAGACGAAGCCGTTAAGTTAACAACACCAATCACATTGTCACTTGAAGAGGCTATCGCCTACATCGACAACGATGAATTGGTTGAAGTCACACCAAACAACGTTCGGATGCGTAAGCGTTACTTGGATCCGAACGAGCGTAAGCGCATGGCAAAAGCCGGTTAAATAAATTTTGAAGTTGGAGCGATTATGTCCCAACCTTCAAAAGCTTAACGAATTAGGGCGCTCCAAATTGGAGCGCCCTTTCTTTTTTCTTATTCAGTTGTTTCGATAATCATCAGCTCTCGCTCTGATGCGTCCCGGGCAAACTCAAGTGCGGCTTGATATGTATCTGAGTGATAACATTTCTTTGCCGTTTCAACGTCTGGGAACCTTGCCACCACGTTGCGCGGACGTTCTTTGCCCTCTAGCTGAACAAAACGACCCGCACGCGCAATAAATTTACCGCCGTGCTCGGCAATGGCAACCGTCGCACCAGCGGCGTAATTTTTATACGCCTCTTCATCGGTGACGGTAACGTGTGCAATCCAAAGTGCGCCCATGAAACTTATCCTTTGATAACAGTCTTAGCCGCGTTGATTGCTGCTTCTGCGTTTGTTGCATCCTTAGCCCCACCTTGGGCCATATCCGCACGACCGCCACCGCCTTTACCGCCCAGTTTGGCAACCGCTGCCTTGACAAGATCGACAGCACTGACGCTGTCAGTCTTATCCGCAGTCACACCAGCAGCCACAGCCACCTTGCCGTCTGCCTCTGCGATCAACAGAACCGCACCCGAGCCGATACGAATTTTATGTTCGTCAATCAGAGCTGGCAGGTCTTTACCCGTCACGCCGCTCAACGCTTGTGCAAGGAAGGCCACACCGTTCACGTCTTCAGCCTTAGCCGGTGCTGCAACACCGCCGGACATAGCGAGTTCGCGGCGCAATTGTGACACTTCATTGGCTAATGTTTTACGTTCCTCCATCAGGGCTTTAACCCGATCAGGCACATCCGACACGGCCGTTTTCAATTCAGCCGCAGTGTCGGCCAGCAACTTATCTTGGCCACGTAAATACGCGATCGCATCCGCACCGGTTAGCGCCTCAACCCGGCGCACACCAGAACTGGACGCACTATCGCTGAGCAACGCAAAGGCACCAATATCGCCTGTTTGGCGCACATGCGTACCGCCGCACAGCTCAAGTGAATACGTCTGACCATCAGCCCCTTTGCCTGATCCGGCTTGGGCCCCCATTGAAACCACACGTACCTCGTCACCGTATTTTTCACCAAACAAAGCCTGAGCACCCAAATCACGCGCATCGTCTGGTGTCATGATCCGTGTTTCAACTGGCGTGTTCTGGCGGATGTAGGCGTTCACCTCTTCCTCAACCTTGCGTTGTTCTTCAAAACTTAGGCCTTTGGAATGGCTGAAATCAAAACGCAAACGATCCGCTGCATTCAGAGAGCCCCGCTGTGCTACATGCTCGCCCAATGCTCCGCGAAGTGCTTCGTGCAACAGGTGTGTCACAGAGTGGTTTGCGCGAATGGAGGTGCGACGTGCATGATTAACCTCAAGAACAGCCGCTTGCCCCTTGATAATATGTCCTTTTTCAACGTTCGCCATATGAATAAATACACCCGCAGATTTGCGTGTGTCGGTGACACGGGCCGTTCCAGTTTCGGTACGGATCACGCCAGTGTCCCCCACTTGGCCACCGCTTTCAGCGTAAAACGGCGTTTGGTTCAATGCGATTTGAACTTTGCCGCCTTCGTTAACGTCCTCAACCAAGGCACCGTCAGCCACCAAGCCAACGATCTGACCTTCAGCTGTTTCAGTGTCATAACCAAGGAAATCGGTTGTGCCAGACTCGTCCACAACGTCAAACCAAACGGTCGCATCCGCCGCTTCACCAGATCCAGTCCACGCCGCGCGCGCCTTGGTCTTCTGCTCTTCCATAGCAGCGTCAAAGCCTTCGGTATCAACACCACGACCCTTTTCGCGCAAAGCATCTTGCGTCAAGTCGAGTGGAAAACCGTATGTGTCGTACAGTTTAAACGCAGACGCACCAGAAAGATCGGCGCCTTCAGCCAAACCTTCGACTTCGTCATCTAGTAATTTCAAACCGCGATCCAACGTCTGTTTGAAACGTGTTTCTTCTTGATGCAGGGTTTCTGTAATCAACGATTGCGCCTGACCTAACTCCGGATAAGCCGCACCCATTTGTTGAACCAAGGCTGGTACCAGCTGGTGCATCATCGGGTCTTTGACACCCAAAAGATGCGCGTGACGCATGGCGCGGCGCATGATGCGGCGCAGCACATAACCACGTCCCTCGTTTGACGGCATAACACCATCGGCCAACAGGAATGATGTCGAACGCAGGTGGTCGGCAATAACGCGGTGATGCGTGTTGCCCGGTCCATCCGGATCAGAGCTGGAGGCGTCTGCACTGGCCTCAATTAGGCTGCGCATCAGGTCAGTATCGTAGTTGTCGTGCTTGCCTTGCAAAAGCGCACCAATTCGCTCAAGGCCCATGCCAGTGTCGATAGATTGCATATCCAGCGGAACCATGCTGCCGTCAGCGAACTGTTCGTTCTGCATAAACACAAGGTTCCAAATTTCAATAAAACGATCGCCATCTTCCTCAGCGGAACCGGGAGGGCCGCCCCAAATGTGTTCGCCGTGGTCAAAGAAAATTTCAGTACATGGACCACATGGACCTGTTGGGCCCATACGCCAGAAGTTATCATCTGTTGGAATGCGAATGATCCGATCATCAGAAATACCTGCAACCTTCTTCCACATGTTCGCGGCTTCGTCATCGGTTTGGTAAACGGTCACCAAAAGGCGGTCTTTTGGGATGTCGAATTCTTTGGTCAGCAATTCCCAAGCGAAAGGAATGGCCTCCGTTTTGAAGTAATTGCCAAAGCTAAAGTTCCCAAGCATTTCAAAGAATGTGTGGTGACGTGCGGTATAGCCCACGTTGTCCAGATCGTTGTGCTTGCCGCCAGCACGTACGCATTTTTGCGCGGATGTTGCGCGGTTATAGTCGCGAGTTTCGACGCCAGTGAACAGGTTTTTGAACTGCACCATGCCTGAGTTAACGAACATCAACGTTGGATCGTTGCGCGGCACCAATGGGCTGGAAGACACGATTTGGTGCCCCTGCTTTTCAAAGTAGTTTAAAAAGGTCGAGCGGATATCATTTAACGTGGGCATATGTCGTGAGCCTTATGGCAAATATTGCGTTATTGGTTTGTTAGCATCAGAAATACCGCCCCACCCAACAACTGTCCACAGTGCACAGGCCATAGAATGCAACAAGGCGCCCCAATCTGGGACGCCTTATCAATCTATTCTTGACAAAATTGGTCTATGAACAGGCTCTTAACCTTCTAGAACGCCATCATCATCTTTTTTCTCGTGCTCCGACATGTCGAAATCCAAGCCGTGCGATGCGCGGATTTTATCTTCGATCTCTAATGCGATGCTCTCGTTCTCTTTCAAGAAGACTTTCGAGTTTTCACGCCCTTGACCAAGTCGTTCATCACCATAGCTGAACCAAGCGCCTGATTTGTCTACGATGCCTGCTGCAACGCCCAAGTCAAGCAGTTCGCCCATTTTAGAGATGCCTTCGCCATACATAATGTCGAATTCAACTTTCTTGAACGGTGCTGCCACTTTGTTTTTAACAACTTTAACACGTGTTGCGTTGCCGACTACTTCCTCACGGTCCTTCAAAGCTCCAATACGGCGAATATCTAAACGAACAGATGAATAGAACTTTAGCGCGTTCCCGCCTGAGGTTGTTTCAGGCGAACCAAACATAACGCCAATCTTCATGCGAATTTGGTTGATGAAAATAACCATACAGTTGGAACGGCTGATAGACCCTGTCAGTTTACGCATAGCCTGAGACATTAGGCGTGCCTGAACACCAACAGAGCTATCGCCCATATCGCCTTCAAGTTCCGATTTCGGCGTCAAAGCAGCAACCGAATCCACAATGACCATGTTCACCGCGCCAGAACGCACCAAAGTATCTGTGATTTCGAGTGCTTGCTCGCCAGTGTCCGGCTGTGAAATCAACAACTCGTCGATATCGATGCCAAGTTTTTTCGCGTATTGTGGATCAAGTGCGTGCTCAGCATCCACAAATGCGCATACGCCACCTTTTTTCTGCTGTTCTGCAATACAATGCAGCGTCAGCGTGGTTTTACCTGATGATTCAGGGCCATAGATTTCAATGATCCGCCCCATCGGCAGGCCACCTATGCCCAGTGCTATGTCCAAACCAAGGGAACCAGTCGAGCTAGCTACGATGTCCTGAACGGCGCCTTCAGCGCCCAATTTCATAATCGAACCTTTGCCAAATTGGCGTTCGATTTGTGCCAGTGCGCTGTCTAGCGCCTTTTGCTTATCTGCTGATTTTTTGTCTGTCA
>Ga0206126_10002976_pt1 | contig 17604 bp, 14 predicted proteins | sample Helgoland_Spring_5_FD_148621 | JGI IMG/M metagenome (GOLD analysis project Ga0206126, IMG submission 148621) | Pelagic subsurface seawater microbial communities from Kabeltonne, Helgoland, North Sea - Helgoland_Spring_Bloom_20160412_1 | ecosystem: Environmental > Aquatic > Marine > Epipelagic ...
CTGCTGAAACGCGAGCGGATTAGGCGGCGGACGTACCCGACACGCGACGCAGCAAGGCAGGACGTGTTCGACTACATCGAGATGTTCTACAACCCAACACGCAAGCACACGAACAATGGCATGCTGTCACCGGTTGACTATGAAATGAAACAACAGAGAATGAACGAGGCAGGCGTCTAAGAAAATAGGGGCACCTCATTCGGTAACTGACAACCATCTCTTGTCATCGTATTATCATCAAAGTTGAGAGAGCACTTAAAGCTCAAATGAATGAAAATCCTGAGGCTTGTTAAGTAGTATGACATAGCTATGCTTGTGACATGAACTCAGGAAAAATTAGTAACCCAACATTTAATGGCAAAAGAATTGGCGGCTATATGTACGCCCACATAAATGCACTGTCGGTTCTTCCCTATAAATACCGTTCAATTACTGAGGCTGCTATCAAGCTAAATAATGAATTTGATACCTGGAATGTAGTTAAACTCAGTCTGAAAGATACCGAGAAATTATCACTATTAGAATATGACAACTTTGACATGACCGAGTTTCCCTGCCTACATCACAGTTGTCAGATTGATCTGAAAATGGAGACTTTAAAATTACGCAAACATTCGTCTAAAAACCCCCCAGTTCTCCACAGAAAAGAACTATTGGTACATCCTGAGTATCCTGAACTTACCAAATTTAAAAATTTGACGCTTCAATTGGAGAAACTCGGTGCATTTGCAAATATTGTTAAACTTGGAACTAAGCTTCGCTGGCAAGATGAATTAAAGCGATTGAAAATAAGTGTCAAAAACCACGAAGCAACCAGTATAGGCTGAAAAATTTATGAAAGCTGAAGTTCATAGACATAAAACAGCAATTGGTCGCCCTGCCCTATCGCTCCCAGCTAAGTTACTGTTTCAATCAGGGTTAATCTCAGATGAGACTACTGTATTAGATTATGGATGTGGGCGAGGTGACGACGTTAAGTTTCTAAATGAACTTGGCGTTCCTGCGATCGGTTGGGATCCACACTTTGCGCCGGACCGTTCTCTTCTCATACCACACAACGTAGTGAACTTAGGTTTCGTTTTGAATGTAATCGAAGACCCTAAAGAGAGAATTACGGTGCTAAATAACGCTTACGCGTTGGCTGATAAGTGCCTTGCCGTCAGTGTGATGCTTCACTCTCAGAATGACACATCAACATCAATTCCATTTAGCGATGGTCAGCTGACTTCTAAAAAGACTTTCCAAAAATATTATGAGCAGATCGAGCTTGAAAAATTGATCACCGATCAAATATCCGCCTCCGCAATAGCGGCAGCACCCGGTGTATTTTTTATATTTAAAGACGAAGAATTAGAGCAAGATTTCCTTTTGAAACGCCAATTGGGGATAATCCAAGATTATGAACCACGTGATCTACTTGCAAAAATAAACGAACAAAAAGAACAAGCCGATTTAATCTTCAGAACCACGCAAAACCTTATACGTCACACGCTCGCCTTCGCTCGCAAACCTGAAATAGATGAGCTGCCCAGATATTTCAAACAACAACTAGCCAAAACAGGATTAAGTTATAGGCGTGCATTTAACGCTGCGATTCAAAGAATTACAGAACAGGAACTCAAAGAAGCCGTTATAAAAAAGAAAGAACAATTAACTCTATTCTCAACTGTGAACTTATTTTCCGGCCGCCAAAAATACAGAAAATTGAGCAGTGCTCTTCAAAAGGACATCCGACTGCACTTTGGTTCTATGAAAGTAATGGAAAAGGAGTCCAAAGACCTACTGTATACACTCGGCGATTTTGAACTTCTATTGAGAGATTGCCTTGAAGCAGAGCGCAAGGGTAACGGATATTATCAAGATGAAAAGTTAACACTGCGAGCAGAACAACTGCAAAACCTTCCAATCCGCCTACGCGGGGTTACCGCACTTGCTGAGCGGTTGGCGGGTACTATTGAGGGCAGCGACCTCATCAGAATACATATCGATAGCAAAAAAGTTTCCTACATCAAAGTCGCAGATTTTGCCAAAAATCCTCTGCCACGTATGATAGCAAGGACTATTGTTAAATTCAGAGAAAACGAAATTTTAAACATTGACCATAAGAGTGACGGTCGTGTGAAAACAGTTTACCTGAAAAGCCGATTGATGGACCCTAATGACCGTAATTATGAAGCTCAATTGAAATTTGATGAAACGATAGTAAACACGTTAGATATTGATTTTAATGGCGAAGGCCCGAGATTTGACCTGTTTGCCAAAGCTCTTATCCAGCACAATATTAGCTTACCCGTTTATATTGATTAAGCACTTTTTACAAAATAACACTCAAAGATCCTTAAGTTTTCGATAGGCCAAACTGATACTGTCAGCTGCACTTAACAGTTCACGCTCAGTTAAATTAACATCTAAACTTAACCTTAACGAACACTGAGCTCTTACAAAATCTGAATGCAAAGCGGATATAACGTAACTTGGTTCAACTGATCCTGACGAGCAAGCTGATCCACTAGAAGTGCAAACATTCGGCTGAAGTGCCATCAAGAGATCAGAGCTTGAAACGCCAGGTAGACAAACATTCAAATTTCCAGGATGCCGATTATCTAGCTTAGGTCCGTTCAATTCGACATCAGGTATTTTTTTCTTAAGATCTAACCAAAAATCATTTCTCAACTTTGCGAGCATATCTCTTTGTAACGAGACTTTAGTCTCATCACTAAACAGTTCGAAAGCCTTTGAAAGACCGACAACCAATGGTAGTGGCAGTGTCCCTGATCGAAGACCATTTTGCTGTCCACCACCGAACATAAGAGGCGCAAAATTAGTCTGCAACTCGCCGGAAATGTACGCACAACCGATGCCTTGCGGCCCCCCAATCTTGTGACCAGAAAAAGTTGCTATATCGACAAAATCACAAATTGAACTGCTATCGACAGCTTTCATTGACTGAGCACAATCGGAATGCAGATAAACGCCCTGTTCATTTAGCATTTCGCTTATTTTCTCGATATTTTGTATTGTGCCAACTTCATTGTTAACCAACATAATTGAGCAAAAAAGCGTAGGCACTTTCAGGTGTTTAGCCAGCTCATGAAGGTCGACATACCCCTCCTCATCAACACCTAGTATCACGACATCTAAATCGTAGGTTTCAGCCCAAAACGCCGTAGCTTCGATTACACATTTATGTTCAATTGCGGAAATAATAACCTGCTTACGCTCCGGCAATTCTTTTGAAAAATTCGATAAGGCAAAAATTGCGTGGTTATTCGCTTCAGTAGCGCCCGAATAAAAACAAATTTCATCATTTTCACAGTTTAATGTTTCAGCGATTAGCTGCTTTGCGTCTTCAATCTCTCTGTTAGCATTCCAGCCCACTATGTGTTCCGCAGAGTGCGGGTTTCCAAATCGAGTATGCCAAAACGGCGACATGGCCTCGATGACAGTTTTATCAGTAGGTGTTGTGGCCTGATGATCCATATATATAGTCATTAACAGCTCCCCGATACCACATTTAGTGTCATAATTATATTTTCGGTTACTGGTGAATCTGTCCAGTAACGTTTGACGATTACTCCAACTGTTTGTAACGTAAACTCTCAGGGAGCAGCCATAAAAAATGTCAGATAATCTAAATAATCAAATTAAAATTAGCTTTACAGGTCACGATACTTTTCCGATGAGACACGGATGGCTAGAAAAATCATACTATGCCGTTGAAAAAAATAAAGAAAATCCGTTTTCGACTGACGATTCAATAATTGAACTTGGTGTTGGTAAAAATATGGTCAATGCCATTAGACACTGGGCTCTTTCATCTAACTTCATAGTTCGGACAGCGAACGGGTATGAGCATTCTGATTATGCGGTGCAACTATTAGGGAATGGTGTTGACCCATTTCTTGAAAACATCGGATCACTTTGGAAAGTGCATTACGAATTATGTAAAAAACAGTCCTGCACGACGATACACTGGCTTTTTTCACTTCTAAACACTCCCTCCTTTTCCAAAGATTATTTGGAATCAAAGCTACAAGAATTTTCAGCAGAAAATGGCAAACCAGTCACAAATACCAAGTCGTTAAAGTCAGATATCAACGTGATACTTGCAATGTACTGCAGTCCTGACAAAGCCAAAGGATTTAAGGAAGAAGACATCTCATCACCGCTTGCTGAACTTAATTTGATTTCTAGAGCAGAAGATAAAAGTTACGCTATAAACACAGGCGTCAAAAGCACCCTCCCCCAAAGCTTATTTATCTCAAGTATTGTTGAATTTTGGCACGCTCAGGATGAGGCTACAGGTTTTAATTCAAACTCGTTGCGCGTTGATAAATTACTTTATGGACCTTCGACACCCGGAAGAATTTTCGCATTAAGCGAAAGCGAATTGACAGATCGCTTGCATGATCTCCATTTGCAAACGGACGGAGCCCTTCAGTTATCGGAAACTGCTGGAATTTTACAAATATTCAAAAATTCAGACAAATATGATGCGCATAAGTTAATCTCATCTTGGACAACTCAATGAACACCAACACAGCAGAAAATTTACTCACGCTTGTCCCGATGAAGAGCCAATTTTCACGCTCTGCTAGGATCGACCAAGACAGCTTAAATGATGATGAATTCATCTATTCTGGTTCAATTGATCTGTTCTTAAACACATTAGCAGCCCACCAAGAAAGCAAAATTCCCCAAGGAGCCTACACTTGGACAGGTCCTTATGGCAGTGGTAAATCAACCTTAGCCCTTAGCCTTCTTTCAATTCTCACCGGGCCGAAGAAGGCGCGATATGATGCGGCAAAGAATTATAACTCGAAGACTGCAGAACGTGTTTGGGCTGCATTTCCGCCACGTACTAAAGGATGGAGGCCCATAACGATCGTCGGAGAGCGAACATCGCTAGCTAACGCACTCGCGACTGAACTGAAAAAACAAAATCTAATGTGTGCAAGTGATTTAGAGACACCTGAATACATTCTCGCGGCCATTCACAATTATCTCAAAAATTCTGAAAAATCTGGCGGCTTGTTTGTAGTTATAGACGAAATGGGAAAGCTCCTTGAACACTCCGTAGCAACAGATGGTGATGTATACCTGTATCAACTACTTGCAGAAGCAGCTTCAAGAAGCGCTGGCCGTTTTGTATTTGTAGGTATTCTTCACCAAACCTTTCAGGAATACTCGTCTAACGCAATTAAGCGCGTGCGCGATGAATGGGGCAAAGTTCAAGGGCGTTTTGTTGACATAAGTTTGAATCTCAGCAGCTCTGAACAGATAGAACTGATCTCTGCTACTATCTCCAGCGCTCATTCACCTTATTCGCATCAACTAATATGTGAAAATTTAGTTCAGCATTTAGTTGAACTAAAAAGAGCACCTGCAAGTAATTTATCAGAGATGCTGAAAAACTGTTGGCCCTTGAATCCTATCACAGCACTCTGCCTAGGGCCTGTCAGCAGAAGAAGTTACGGACAAAATCAGCGAAGTATTTTCAGTTTCCTAGGCTCCGGCGAACCGCTGGGCTTTAAACATTTTTTACAAAACACCTCAAATGCGAACCTAGATAGTGTCAGTTATTCACTCGCTGAATTTTGGGATTACCTCAGCTTCAACTGGTCAAATCTCATAGCCTCAAGCCAAGACTCGCACAGTTACGCAGTTGCGAATGAAAACTTAGCTCAACTAGAAAAATTATCACAAAAGACGCCAATACTTCTCGACCCTATCTGCGAGAAGATAATCAAAACGGTTCATATTCTTCAAATAACTCGGCCCCAAACTGGCCTCCACCCAAATAGAAAAACAATTCATTTGGCCCTCGGTTGCAATGATGGTGATCTGGGTCCGCAAATATTGGCGCTCCAGGAAGCCAATTTAATTAATTACCGGCGTTTCAATGATACTTTTACTCTGCACGAAGGCAGCGACTTTGATATCGAAGTCGCATTGAAACAAGCACTTGAGCAAAAACATCGATTTGATCTATCGGAAATCGGAGAGCAATTTCTACCGTCTGCAATCGTTGCAAAAAGGCATTATTTCGATACTGGAACATTGCGTTGGGCTGATATTAAAATTGGTTATGACGACGAAATAGAGGCCCTTTCGAAGGATTTCAAACCAACTGCTAATCACTTTGCTCGCTTCCTCTTTATCGCATCAGACGATATCAGTGGCTGCCTAAGAAAAATAAGGGATTTAGAAGCAGTAGGACACTTTGCGCTTGGACTAGTATCCTTGAGCCCGTTTCAGCTCGATACTATCCAAGAGTACAGTGCATTGAAGCAGATCAGCGAAACGCAAAGCGAATTATCGCGCGATAAGATAGCTCGCAGAGAAGTAAACGATAGGATAGATGCTAGACGCCAGGAAATAGAAAATATTTTCTCAAATTTGATAAATAAAATATCATGGATATCAAGCTTTAAGGAGCTGAATGGCAAAAGGATTCCAGCTAATAAATTAGTTTCATTACTCGCTGAAAGACTTTTCCCAAAAACAATTAAGATCCGAAATGAACTGGTGAACCGCTCAAAAACTTCCGGTAGTGCCTCACGAGCATTGAAACAGTTAATGTATGACCTGCTGAAATCAGAACATCTAGAAAACCTCGGTTATACCAAATACCCGGCCGAACGGGGTATTTTCACTACTATTTTTGAATCCAACGGCCTGCATAAAAAGAAAAAGGGAAAAGAGTTTCAACTGATAAATCCATCCCAAAATAACGATGAATTTTCAAAAAATCTTTCTGCGCTTTTTCTAAAATCTTTAGATTTTCTTAAAATAAACAGTAATCGGAGCGTGAGCTTAGCCGAGCTTTATCAGGAAATTTGGCAGCCTGCCCCTTTTGGTCTTAAGATGGGACCAGTTCCCCTGTTGTCTTACCTTTTCATTAAAACCAATCAGTCAAAATTAGCCTATTACCGACAGGATATTTTCATCACTCAAATCGAGGAAATAGATATCGATTACATCATACGTAATCCAGAACTATGTTCTTTGAGATACCTCGAAATGGACGACACAACCAAACATATTCTAACCTCTTTAGCGGCCATTCCAGCGCGAATAACAGGTGAAGAAATAGACAGCATCGACCCGTTACATGTTGCACGTAAATTGATCGAAATATTTGATCAAACTCCAAGCTGGGCACTTAAAACGGCTAAAGTGTCTGATAACGCTAAACAGGTAAGAACACTCTTTAAGCGTGCAAGCGATCCTGCTCAATTTGCCCTTATTGATATCCCAAACTTATACGGCGAAATTTCTTTGAGTGATAAAAAAGCATTGCGGACTGTTTTCTCTAAAATTGAAGATGGCCTCAATGAGCTGTCATCGATCATGTTAGAAACAATGAGTGCGTTTCAGACTCACCTGCTAAAAGAGTTAGGCATTTTGAGTTTGAATGAAAGCAGTCTTGAGGAGCTAAAAACTAGAGCTCAATCTGTGAAACGCCTTTCAGGCGATAATCGGATGGAAATGTTTATCACAAACATTGAACAACTTTCATTGGACACCTCATCCTTTCAAAGGCTCGCGTCTATGCTAGTCACAAAGCCGGCTAAATTGTGGATTGATAATGATATTGATAAATTCTTTGTTGAAGCGACCGACGCGAGCCGAAAATTTGTGAACCTTGAGACAATGGCTCACATAAAAGGCAATAAAACTAGCAGTTTCGCTTACGCCCTAGTTTCGCATCAACAAAATGGCTCACCAGCAAAAATACAAACTGAAACGTTATCTGAGCATGATTTAGAAGCGGCTCGTGAACTAATTAAAAGTTTGCGAAGTTCTGGCTTCCAAAACAATAAAACACTTACAGCGGCCCTTGCATTGATGATCGACGAAGGAGAACTTCAGTGAGCTTTGAAAAAGAAAAAGTTAAGCACGTCTTAGGCCTATCGGGAGGTAAGGATAGCTCAGCGTTGGCAATATACATGCGCGACAATTACCCCGAACTCGAGATCGAATATTTCTTTACAGATACCGGGGAAGAGCTTGACGAAGTTTACGAGTATTTAAACATGCTCGAAGGTTATCTAGGCAAACCAATAAACTATCTTGATCCGAAGCGAGATTTCAAATTCTGGATGAGCCAATACAACAATTTTCTCCCATCAGCTCAAGCCAGATGGTGTACTGTACGACTGAAGCTCAGCCCCTTTGAGAAATGGGTTGATGAAGAGTTTTTACAAAACGGCATTAAAGTAAAATCTTACGTCGCCATTAGAGCAGATGAAAGTTTCCGAGAGGGACTTCAGTCGAAAAAAGAAATCGAAACTGTTTTACCTTTCAAAGAAAATCATATCGACAAACAAGCGGTGTTTGAAATCCTTGAAAATTCCGGATTGGGGCTTCCAAAATATTACGAATGGCGTTCAAGAAGCGGCTGTACTTTTTGTTTTTTCCAACGAAAAATTGAGTGGGTTGGGCTCATGGAGCGTCATCCTGAAGCTTTTGAGAATGCCAAAAGGATGGAGAAGACAGCGTTAGATAACGGCTCTCCGTTTACTTGGTGCCAGGGAGAAAGTCTTATTGAATTATCCGCACCGGCAAGAGTAGCAAAAATCAAAGCGGATCATCAAAAGAAAGTCGAAACTGCAGCAAAAAAACGTAAAATTAATCCCTTACGACCCGACGAAGGTATGGTTGATTTTGATGAAATTTATGGCAACCAAAAAGTATGTTTAGCATGTCATAAATAGTTATTTACTATTTGCTTTTAAAATTTCGTCAGCACATAGGTTACATAGATAATCAAGTGGTTCGTCTCGCGCACGCACTTTTTCTAATTCTTGAGTTATATAATATACACCTGCTAAAGCATACGAATTAGCGAGCCGAAGCATCTCAGAAGGTTTTTCGATACAATCGATGCTGCCTGTTTTAGCAATACAAAACAAAACAATAAGGTCAGAACGGTAACTATCGTTTCCAAATACATTGCCTTCGATTGCATTATAACTATCTTTTTTTTCTAGGTCCCGAGGGTTGAGATCAAGATGTGCTGCTACATTCAACCCGAGAAACCAAAGGTCAACCATTCGGGGGAATGGACTATCTTCGGGATCATTTTTTGACCCCTCGGCCCTAGTTAAGCAATAACGAGCAAAAAGTTCTCGAAGATTATTCGGAATGTAAATATTATGGCCGCCAAATATATTCATGACTTAGTTTCCTCACTCTCACGGCGTTCACAAATATTGCAGCTAGTACGGTGATTGCAGCCGCACTGAATAATACGTATGTCGGATACTCCAGGATCGTTTAAAAGTATTTTCGGATAATGCGTTGGATTAGTAATTGTCGTCACGCTGCCTCCAAACTCATCAATGAGATCTTCACAGCCTTTAATTTCGTCATGCGTCAGAAGCATCACTAACTGCGTGCTGTTCTGGCAAGCCAACTTCAAAATGGAATTTTTTACATATCCGCTTGTCATTCCAAGTGGTGTATCGATGACGTTTGGCGCGACAACCTCGCTCACCTTAGTTAAAGCCATGATGAATGCTAGTGTCAGAGCCCGGCGAGACGCACCATTTAAATCTTGAGAAGGATTTAAAATGTTACCGGAATTACCATTAACTATAATTTTGTATTGTGCGCTTATTTCAGCACTTTGGATGATACCCGAATTCTCGGCTCCAGAGACGGCACCAATCATTCTTAGAAAGATATCGTTCATCAAGTCACTAACTTTTTGAAGTTCGATTTCTTCCATTTCTTTTAAAGAGTTGCTGAACAACTTTTCCATGTCCCCAGCGACGTTTAACTCAGATAAAAGTTGGCGCCCTTTCAGGTCCGAGCTTAATAACTTATTTGTGTCTTTCTCTAGTTCATCATGAGTTTTTTTATCGTTATAAAGCTTCAAATCAAAGGCATCTTTGCGACTTCTTTCATTGTCGGCGATTGTCTTTAGGCCATCACGGTGACTACGCAATTCTGAGATGTCGACATCTGGTATCTCCCTAATCTGAGCCTCGATATCGCGGTGACTTTCTTCCGCACTTTGCTTAGCGTCTTGAGCTGTAGCTCTTTTTTCCATTAAATCCGGAAAACTTTGTAAAAAAAGGTTCGAGCTAGAAATATTTTTCAGTGACTGAGTTCGATAATATAGGTCGGTGGCAAGCCTGTTTTTTTCAGATTCCGCCTCACTTTGATCTAGCAAATGCTCTATCGCTTCACGATTTTTTGCGCCCTCCGGCTTATCAGGGTCGATACAGGATCCACAAAAGCAAGTTTTTTTACTCAGTCTGCTTCTCATAATGGGCACAGCACTGTTTGGTAAGACGCCCTCGTTATACAAATTATCGAGTATCTTGAAAGAACCACTTATAGTTTTCGCTAAGAGGCTTACACCAAGATCCCGCGACTTGAATAAGTCGGACTGACTTTTAGTCGCATTTTCATAGATTTTGCTAACGGTAGTAATTTCTCGCCTCACTCTATCTAAATCTTTAGATAGTTTACTTCTGTCACCAGCTCTAATGGTATCAAGAAGCTTTTGATCAGCCTCTTCATACAAAGCATTAGCGTCCTCGAGGCTTTTCACAGATTCTCTCAGCATTTTTTCGTCAGCAGGGATACTAACTTTAAGCGAGGTCAATTTTTCTGCTTTATCCGTTAATTCTTTTGACTCAGCAGCACCATGTTTTATCCCTTTCGTAAGTTTAGTCTTAACTTGTCCAAGGTGAGTGACAGCATTTTCAATTATCTCGAGACCCAATAGTGAACGAATAGCGCCTTCGACTTTTTTTGTTTGATCCGAATAAGATCCCTCGATAAAACTAAGAGCCCTATCCCCATCTGTAAAAAATACTTCCCTCAAATCCTCGGGAAGATGAGGCTTTAACCAGCCTTGTGCATGTTCAATTTCATCTACACCGGTCGAGCTTTTTTTAAACAAAACGACTTTAGATGTTTGTGACCTAGTGAAAACATTCCCTGACACATTTTCTTGAGCCGTGCGCTGTAATATGTATGAATTTCTAACACCACGAGCATTAATAATATCAAAATTAATCTCAATCGTGATCGTCACTTCTCCCGATAGGTCGAGCGGGCTCAAACGATAGCCCGTGCCCTTATTTGGGAGCGCATTATCGCCAAAAATACCCCACTGAAGTGCGTGTAGTATTGTTGTTTTTCCGGTCTCATTAGCTGCTCTGATTACAGTTAGATTTTGCTCCTTCTGGAAAGCGAAATCTAATTTGAATTCTTTTAAAAGGCGAAAGTTTATTATCTTAACATTTTTTAAAATCATTGTTTTTCTTGAGCCTTGAAAAGATCCATGCCGACAGTATTAATTTTATCCGAAATATCTTGAACGATTGGGAATTTTCTAGTTTGATGCTGTCTTTCAGACGTGATTATATTCACAACTAAATGCTCTAAATCATCAATATAACCAGCATATCTAGGCTCAACAGCGCTCAAATTTCGCAAAATAACTTCGATAACTTTTCTCTCATTTAACGCCATAACTTAAACCCTATTGAGTGCTTGTTTGTATTAAGATGACACCAATTCGTTCATTTTTTCAATCAAATTTTGTGCACCATCGCTTTGAAATTTATTGCGAGATAATCTAGAGAACTCTCGGATTCTTGGCAATTCGAGTTCAATCAGTTTTTTGTCAAAAGTACCTAGTTCATCTGGTGTTTTGGACAGGGCATCGAACGGCAGGACAACAAAATCATAAATTTCAGCAAACTCCTTACCAACAGCCTTACATTTGCGCAAAATCCTACCCCGGCGTTGAGTCCACTGTCTTTCAACCGTATTACTAGCAAGTACATATGCTCGCTTAGTTTCGGGAATATTAACCCCTTCGTCAAGAACCCTTTTCGCCGTTAAAACTTTCGTTTCTCCCATCCTGAAACTTTTTAATATTCGGCTTACATCCTTTATCCGACTTGTCTCTAACGAGGTTACCTGCCGGAAGAGCACCTCAATCGAATTCAGCATTTCATTCACTTCCGTAAGTTGTTCTGGGTCTTTATCAGTGCAATAGATCAATGCGTGTTCTAATTGGCTTACTTCATCAGAAAGCACTCCCCTTAGAGTAGGTATTTTCATACTCGCAGTTTCAATTAACTTCCTTCGCTGCCGCTTCAAGTGATCCAAAGAAGATGTGTCACTAGTTTCGGCTTGCCAACTCAACTTGCCGATCTGAGCCGTTAAATCTATGAAATTATCCATTTCATTATGATCAAAATAAACAGGTTTTACGTAATAATCATAGGGCGTTAAGCATTTTCCTATAGCGTCTTCTAGAGTGAAATTAAAACAAACCTTTCCAAAAAAATTTTCTAAAAACTCTGAGCCTTCTTCATCATATTGCCGCACAGGCGTTGCAGACAATCCGAGTTTAGCCGAAAATGAATTCCTCAAACCCTCTGAAAGACTATCTTTACCGAAGTTATGACATTCGTCACCGATTAGCATTTTAGGCGATGTGGTATTTTCTAATATATCTAGAAATTTCTTGCTTTTTAAAAGATCATTACTGATGACAAAAACAGCTGCATCGATAGAACCAAATTTTAACAGCCTATCTGCTTTCACGATGGCTTTATAACGTGCGTCCCAACCATTCATTTCAGAAATATTTTCGCTGCTCACCCCGAATTCTGACACCTCATCAATCCACTGCATCATTAAAGGCCTTTGTGGCGCAGAAATAAACAGCATTATTTTATCAAAAGTTTCCTGAACGTGATAGGCACATATCAAAGATGTAATAGTCTTGCCTGATCCAGTCGCCATATTCAAAATGCCGTTTTTTTCTGAATTTAACCAACAATTTAGCGCTTGTCCTTGATGAACGAAATCACCCGTTTCGTAATTCACGTAACTTGGTATTTTGAGACGTTTTCGTTCTGCCAAAGGTTCGTCAGTTGAACCTGTAATGCTGGCTGGTTCGTTCGGTCGGGATTGAGAGTCTTTATACTTTAAAATTAAGTTTTGCTTCGCAGCCATCGAAAGTTCGAAAAGGCGAACTCCACCTATTTGCCCATCAATTAGAGCATCAAAATAATCTTTAAAATATTCAACTTCATCTCGAGCCTCTTGGTGAACCCATGGCCTTACAAACTTAACTTGCTCAAAATTACGATTCATCCCACGCTCAGTCTGATTCATAGACCCGTGAAGCACTACCGCATCCTCTCCGTCGTCAAACAGCCATGCTTTCATATGAAACAGACCGTCACTCACTAACGCAATTTTGAGATCTAATCTATTCTCCGACAACAGCCATCCGAAACATGCAAGACAGTGATTTTCGATGCTATCCTTACCTTTTTCGACACTGAACATAGAGTTTTCAACGTAACTTTGGCGCTCGTCATCATCCATTAAGATAATAGATCTATCCTGGTTCGTGACATACGGACTGATGATAATTTCTAACGTGCCATCATTTTCGTTCAAAAAGGTAGCAAGGCCATCTGCTATTTGCCTGAATGAGGCGCTAGAGAAATACCCCATTAGAATTCTAACATGGCTAGATGACTTGAAAGCGGGAATCAGTGCTTCTTTTACAACATCGTCTTTTGGTAAAAAATAAATTGAGCGTGCACCGGAAATATTGTCCTTTAACATCTGATTTGTCGCCCTAATCACTTTTTACATTCAATAAATTGAAATATCTTTTTATAGCCTCAACAAATCTCGGACAAAAGCAACCGGCTTGTTGTCAGAAAATAGATTTTTAGGTTCCCGCAAAATTCAGAATCTGATATCTTTTAAACAGGCCAGTGGCTCGGCACGCCGAAGTTAGCGTGTGTATTGCTTCAAGAATGAAGCCCTATATCCGACAAGAGGAGTTAGCATGCTGCTGACCACTTTATTGTTGAGTATTGGGGAACTTCGTTCTTCAAACTCAACAGCACGCCATCACCCTGCCCTTCAACATAAAAAAGCAAAGCGCCTTTTTAAGCGCCAAGGCATCGTGGTGCCAATCGTCGTAGATGAACACCACCGTATAATTGACGGTCACCTGCGCTTTCAAATTGCTCAAGACTTAGGGATTGGCGCGCTTCAAGCCATCGTCGTGTCAAAGGCAACCCCAGCTGAAGTTATCGAGCTTGAACTTGCCCTTAATCGATTGGCCCAAGACAGCAATTGGGATGAGGCACGTCTCAAGCATAAGCTTGAGCACTTACTTGAGCTGAACATCGATCTAAGCTTCACCGGCTTCGAGCAGGCTGAGATAGATAACATACTTAGCTTTGAACTCGTAGATGAGGCCGAACAAGACTGGATTGCCACCGAGCCCGTCACCCAACTGGGAGACATATGGCGTGTTGGGAACCACATCATAGCATGTTCAGATGCATTATCAGCCCACTCAGTTTTTAACGAGTTAGATGATGTCCCACTCGCTAAAGTCTGCGTCACTGATCCACCCTACAATGTCCCAACCCATGGTCACATCCGTACCACTAATGAGCACGCACCCTTTGCTATGGCAGCCGGCGAGATGACCGATGAAGCCTTTGAGGAGTTCTTATCCTCTTTTATGAGGTCTGCATGCGCACTCTCAACACCAACAGCTCTGTTTTATGTCTGTATGGATTGGCGTCACATCGACCACCTAAACCGCGCCGCAAAAGCGCAGCGGCTCATTCCTCAAAATCTATGTGTTTGGGCGAAGACCAATGCTGGAATGGGGTCTTTTTATCGCTCTCAGCACGAACTGGTTGCCGTATATAGCCGATCCCAAAAATTCCAAAACAACATCAATCTTGGGGCAAGTGGTCGCTAGCGAACCAATGTGTGGCAATATGAGGGTGTAACAAGCTTTGGTGCCACGCGCACAGAGGATCTTGCAGATCATCCAACTGTAAAACCAACCAAACTCATTGCCGACATTCTATTGGATTGCACCTCTATAGGAGATTGGGTGCTTGACCCATTCTTGGGGAGTGGCACCACCTGCCTCGCTGCAGAGCAAACAAAGCGCAAGTGTTTAGGGATTGAGTTGGAACCAAGGTTTGTCGATGTGGCTCTGCAGCGCCTCAAAACACGCTCCAACCTAGACGCTGTCCATCTCCAGTCAGGTAAAAGCTACGCTGAGATCAAACAGGAGCGTGCTGTGCCAGATGGAGGCCGTTCATGAGTTATAAAAATCCGCCAAAAGCCACACAGTTTAAAAAGGGCCAGTCAGGCAATCCAAAAGGTCGACCTCCCAAAAAACAGCCAAAGCCAAATACCCTCGCAGAGGATCTGGTCCAAGAATTACAAAGCGAAGTACTGGTTAATCAAAACGGCGAGGTCACACGGATCACCAAACAGCGTGCACTGATTGCAGCCATACTGACTACAGCCATAAACGGGCGTGTCGGCCAGCAACGTTTAATGATCAAGCTTTGTGCAATCCTTGATACAGGACATGGCCACAACACCACTGAACCCAGCCAACTTACAGAGTTCGATACAGCACTGTTGTCACAGTTAAACAAAATTGGTCTCAATTTTGATGGAGCTGACAATGACACTTAAACTCGACAGCAGCGCCATTCACGCACTCCTGAGGCAATGCCCAAGCCTGTTCTTCGCGCATCTCTTTCCCAAAGTTGAGAACATAGATCATTTTGACTGCCCATGGCATCTCCACGCAATCAATCAGTGTTTACTCGAGATGTACCACGGACGATCCAAGCGATTGATCATCAATGCCCCACCCCGCTCGTTAAAGACCTCCATGGCCAACAGTTTTTTTATACCTTGGCTGCTTGGTAAAAACCCCAAGACTAAAATTATTGTCGTAACCTACGGTGATGAACTGTCGTCGACTTTAGCACGCTTTACAAAAAAGGTTCTTCTTCATCCCGCCTACAAGCGGATATTTCCCCATACAGAGTTGGAGAATGATAAAATGATGGCCACCAGATTGCGCACGCTTCAAGGTGGACATGTCATATTTACATCCATCCATGGAGCCATGACCGGGCTTGGAGCTGATTGGATCATTTTAGATGATCCACTTCAGGCGGCCCATATGCGCTCAGAGGCAAGACAAGACGATCTCATCCAAGTCTTCAAACAAAGTATAACAACGCGCCTTAACGAACCAGAGAACGGTAAAATACTCCTGATCCAACAGCGTATAAGCGCGTTCGATCTTTGTGCAGAACTAACGCGCACTCCTTTGCATCCCTGGAAAGTCCTCAGCCTTCCCGCTCGATTTGACGCGCAGCGGCACATCAATTTGGGTCTCTTTGGTTCCAAAGAAGTTTGCGAGGGTGAGCTACTTACACCGAGTAGAATGTCCGCGCAGTTCTTGTCTGACAAAGAGGCGGAGATGGGCGCACCTGCATTCTATGCACAGTACCTTCAACAACCCCTCCTTGAGGACGATTGCCCAATCGACTTTACAAAACTGCGCTACATAAGTCGCAACCAGTTTAACGACAGTAACCCCAAGCCCACAATTTATCAAAGTTGGGATACAGCGTTATCAGACAGACCAAACGCTGATTATTCTGCTCTCACCACGTGGGCTCGATTTGATGATGGACGGCTCATCTTAGTTGATGCAAAGCGCTACCGCGTTACGAGTGATAAGCTCCAAGCGTTAATCATCAGGAACGCCATCGCATATTCAACGCAGTACGTGTGCATAGAGGCTGCAAACCACGCAGTCGACCTCATACGTATGGTGAGTGCTAGTCTATCAGACCACTGCATAGTGAGATCTGTTCCCGTGCGCGGACTTTCCAAAATGCAAAGGCTCGAGGCCCAGCTACACAAAATCAACACCGGTAAGGTGTTCTTTATAAGAGATGAGCCCAATCTCAATCTTGTCATGCAGGAACTGCGGCAATTCCCAAACGGGCGCTATGACGACTTTGTGGACAGCTTCACCCAGGCCTTATCCCAAATGGGGGTCACTTCAGGCACCCCCACATGGCGCATCAGCTAAAGTACCCTTTTGTAGCTTTAACGACTGGACTTCACTTAGACCGTAGGGCTGTGTGGTGCCACGCCCGAATGCCCTCGGGCTTTGCTCAGTGAGCGAAGCCAGAGGGAATATAGGTATGGATCTTGATACAGCAGCGTTAAACACCACCACCAGAGATGATCTCTTGGATCACTGGCGGGTTTTGATTGGCAGACCACCACCAAAGCATATTAGTCGCGGGCTCCTGATCCAGATTTTAGCCTGGGAACAACAAGCAAAGCACTACGGCGGATTTAACAAGCGGTTAAGCCAGCGCTTGAACAGCGCGGCCCTGCGCGACGTCCTGCGCCCCGCCTTCCAGCCCGGCAGCCGCTTTGTTAGAGAGTACCGCGGCGTAACGCATATCATCGAGGTAGACGCCGATGGCCGTTTTGTTTGGAATGATCAGCGCTTCAAGTCTTTGTCGCATGTCGCGCGCACCATCACAGGTTACTGTCTGACGTCAGCGCTTATGGGTCCAAATAACGGTATTTGCTAAGAGAGGGTTTGTTGTTCATCCTAACCACTGAGGAGTGGACGATGAGAAAGACAACGAAAAGCCCAGGCGAGAAGATCGTCAAAGAAATCAAGCGCGCCACGCGCAAACACTATTCATCCGAAGAGAAGATCAGGATCGTGCT
>Ga0206126_10002978_pt1 | contig 17599 bp, 27 predicted proteins | sample Helgoland_Spring_5_FD_148621 | JGI IMG/M metagenome (GOLD analysis project Ga0206126, IMG submission 148621) | Pelagic subsurface seawater microbial communities from Kabeltonne, Helgoland, North Sea - Helgoland_Spring_Bloom_20160412_1 | ecosystem: Environmental > Aquatic > Marine > Epipelagic ...
AATTCAGCAACCCTGCCATCCAACCTCTCGTTGGCCCTGTTTCGCATGATCCTCACGTCCTGTTTCTGGTTGATGCCTCTGTCGTAGTCGTTCACAGGAGTGAATGCGTCTGCGCCGTCCACCCTGGTGGAGATCTGGTTGCCGGTGCTGTTGAATATGGTGCCCACGATGTGGAATGCGTCAAGGGTGACCGCTGAGTCGAATGCTTGGAGGTTACCTATAGTTGATGAGATCCTGTTGGAACTCAATCCGTCCAGGTCCAACTCACCGTTGAACGCACTGGCGTTACCGGCGCTGACCGCGTAGTCTCTCTTGCTCCCTGCCGACACGGTGTTGTTCTCGAAACTGTAGAAACTGTCCTGATTGTCATTGATTGTGTCCGCCAGGAACACGCCTATGGCCCAGTGGTTGCCTGAACCATCCGTGACATTCTGTTCGTCCGACGTGGTGAAGTCCTCACTCGAACCGCTGAAGTCCCACACATTGAGGCTGTTGAGGGCACTGGAGACCCTAGTGGGTGTGCCGTTGACAGTGATTGAGAAATTGCCTGCCTTGTCAGTTATAGATGAAACGTTGCTACCACTGAGTGAATAACTTGATGTGTCTGCGGCGTCGATGTGAAAACTTGTGGTGACGCTGTCTGAAGGATCCCAGTTGCCGCCCACTGTGATGATGTGTCTGTGTATACCAAGAGGCATATAGTCCTCCTATGATGACCTGTAGTCCTTGGCAATGTTGCCCAGGAAGTTGGTTCCGTCGTTGATGATTGTGACAACGTCTATGTCAGCGGCACCTGTTGACAGTGTGCTACTGTTGGATGGGAACTTCACGGCCGAAGAACCGTCAGTGCCGAAAGTGGCCGTCCTTGAACCTGTGCCATCCTGTGTGATGATTAACGTGACCGTTCCACCTGTTGGTAGGTTTGCGATGTTGAATTGTGTTGATGTTGCCAGTGTGACCTTGTGTACGCTGGCCGTCGCACAGTTGACCGTGATGGTCGAATTTGATGTGAGTGTGTTGATCTTCTCGATGTACCCTGCGTTGAACGTGAATGGACTTTGTGCTATGACACCACCTGTTCCATTTGCTTCAAGTTCTACGTTTTCATTTGATCTTGTGCCTGTGATCTTGTTGTCAATTATTTTTATTGCATCGTTGGCAAGGAAACTGGAAGCAGTCACACTCACTATGCCTGATATGTTGTCAGCCAAACTTGCAGTCAAGGCAAACGCCGCCGCTTCAATGTTGATCTCGTTGGTTGTTCCTGTGACCTGTAGGCTCTGTGAAGCAAGTGCCACACTGCCTGTGCCTGTGTTACCTGCTGTGTTGAGTGTTCCACTCAACGATGCTCCGCCGACTGTTAGTGTTCCGTCGATGCTGACGTTCTCGTTGATGTTGATCTGTGTTGAATCCGTAGACGAAATGCTTGTGCCTTTTATCTGTATTCCGTCGATGTCAACACTTCCTGTTCCACCCGCGTTTAGTGTAAGGTCTGCGTTTGATGGTGCTGATATTGTTGAACCTGTGAACGTGATGTCACCTGTTGAACCACCACCTGCGTTGTTGTCAACGTAATCTTTTACTGCGGCACTTGTTGGAATTGTTGTGTCATTGTCATTTGATCCAATGCCCTCTGATTCCGTTACAACAACTGCGGCCGTCATGTTGCCTATGTCAATGTTCGAAATATTATTACCTGTTGCATTGGCATCAATGGTCTTGTTTGTGAAAGTTAGGGTGTCACTGGCTATGTTGGCATCCTGTGCATCCACGTAGTCAATAACAGCACCTGCTGTCACGAGTGCTGTGTCTGAATCATTTGATGCCAGCGATTCCGCCACTGTGATTATTGCACTCGCCTTGAAGTTGTCCACTTCCAAGTTTGAAACTGTTGTTGAATCTGCGTCCATTGTGCTTATTGTGAATGTTCCTGTCACGACAAGGTCACCGTCCACTGTCACGTTCTCGTTCAGGTTGATCCTTGAACTGTCTGTGCTTGAAATACTTGTCCCATTGAAACTCAGTGCTTCAATGTTCACGCCACCCGTGCCATTGCCAGTGATGTCCACTGAACCGTTTGTGGCTATCGAAGTGATTGAGTCACCATTTATTGATAGTTGGTCTATCTCTATGTTACCTGTTCCGTTGGCCTGTAATTTCAGGTCACCGTTCGTTACGTCGGTGGCTATCAGTCCAGAAGAACCGTCCCTGACCAACGAGTAAACTTCGGTGAAATTGTTGTTGATCTTGATCATGGCCGTACGTAAAGTATCGCCCGTGGCCGGATTGCCCAGTGTTCCTATGTCTATGTTAATTCTCGCCATAATTTAATGGTATTTATGGTTATCCTCGACGTCTGATCCTGGTCCTAGGATAAATTGCGCCAGTTGTGGGCTTGGTGTTCACGTCTTTATTATATGTGTTGAACGCCATGTTGCCTGATGTTGCTCTATGATTCTTCCACAGTGCAATCCTATCAATGTCTGAACCGTCTATGCTCACTCTTGTGTCGGTGGTTGCAGTTATGCCTCCTGCTGTGTCTGCCATTAATCCTGTGACAGCATTGTTTTGTAAATATGTTCTTGCCTGTGACTGTGTGAGCGTAGGATATATTCCTGCCAAACAAGCCAACATACCTGTTACGAACGGCGCACTATAACTTGTTCCTGATCCAGACTGTACTGTGTCCCAGTTTGGTGTATTTGCTTCCTGTCCTGGATACGGAACACCAAAAGCAATGGCACCTGACTCTCCTGCTCCAAAGACACCAACACCTGCGGCATATACATCTACACCAGGACCCCAATTGCTAAAGTCTGCTTTGCCGTTATCTGCTTTAGTGCCTAACGCACCTACACTGATAGCACCGTTGAATGAATAGGTGTCGCCACGATGGTAATAATCTCTGAATGGATAATAACCTCCAAAGAAGTAGTTCCGGTTTGCATAAGCGGCTTCACTAACAATGTAGTTGTCCCAGTTGTCGCCACCAGGCAAATCAATGTATCTGTTGTCGTTGCCGCCTGACGATACCACAATGATACCTTCTGTTATAGCATCTTGCTGATCACTATCAGGTGCTGGAGCATTTACAGTAAAAGTTTGATCGCTGGTCCAGTCTTTGTCACCTGGGCCAATGCCTCTTGCTGTTAGTTCTGCTTCTGATAGATCATTGCCTGTGCCGTTGTCTAAAGTTACACCCTGGAAGTGGATTAAAGCGGCACCGCCACCTATCAAATTTTCTGTCCCCAAACTCACATTCACAATGGTAGGATTCTTCCTGCCTGTTGCTGGATTCACTGCTTTGGTTCTGTGGAACTCTCTGATGTAGGCAAAGGTTCTATCTGTACTGCCACCGCCTGACTTTGAGCGTTCGTAAACTTTGTCAAACATATAGATGTTGGCATCGTTAGCAAGTCCATATAGTGTGCCTGCCGCATAACTTGTGACTGCCGTGGGATGATTATCTTCTGCTGAATAGTTGTCACGAGCGTCTGCGTTGCTGTATGTGTAGTTTGTTCCACCGGTAATTGTGTTGTAGTGTTGACCCCAGTTATAGTCTACTACTCTACTTGAATAATCTGCGTGGTCGCTAAATGTGTCTACTTCAACAATAACAATGTCTACATTTTTACCACTTGCTGAATATGTTACACTATCATCAACATACCTGTCTGTTAGACTTGCGGCTGTTGATGACCAATTGGTTCTATTTGTGGTTTCAATGTGTCTTGGTATACCCCAATTTCTATGGTCAACAGTATACCTGATTCCTGTTGTGCCATTTGCTTTTGTGAATGCCGCCGTGCCGCTTGGGACACCTTTGTCAAATCTACCAGTAAAAGTACTTGCTGGTTTATCTACGATTCTGTCCAAAACACTCTGTGGTACAACTACTTCTACTCTGTCGTCATCGGCTACTTCTTGTGCTTCTTCCATTGTGAGCATATAGCCTGTGGTTCTTGAAGTTGGTCGTCTGTGAGTGCATTCAATCTGTCTATCTGGAATGTGTAAAGCACCACCTGGTGTTTCCATGTCATCGTAGAACGCCTTTGAGTCCTCGCCCTTCTTAAGTGTGACCTGAAACAGTTCCACCTTAAGACTCCAGTTGTACGAGATGTAGTGTGACCGTGATTGATGTGGATGCCGAGTCACCGATCTTGTTGGTGACCTTGATTGGTATGTTGGTGGTCACAGTGGAATCATCATTGTATCCGATGGCGCCAGGTGATATCAACACCGTTTCAGCACCCGTTGTGATCACTTCCGCTATCACGCCTGCGTCAGCGGTTGGGTCAACACCTTCCGCCCTTGAGGCATCTGCGTCCCTGTCCTGGTTACTGGTGTACACTATGACCCTTGCCGCGTGTGATGTCTGTACCTTGTAGAGAGCGTAGCCGATGAATCCCGTGATGTCTATGTCCGTGGTACTGCCATCCTGTATTGATGCGGATCCTGCCTTGGTGGTCCTTGACTGGAGCCCAGATCCACCTGATGCCGTGATCGTGATCGTGCCATCCGAGTTGGCAGAAGTGGTAATGCCCGTGCCGCCTTGTATGTAAAGTTGTCCGCCGTCTGCTATGGCGATGCCAGCGGAATCATCACCTGTGAATGTGATACCTGAGGCTCCACCTGCCGAGGCCTCTAGACCTATTGTCTGTGTGCTGTGATCATAAGTCATCACATAGTTGTCTTGGCCTGATCCCACAGATTGATCTGCATTTAGAGTGAAGTTGCCCAGCACGACATTTCCCGTGCCGTTGGGGGTCAGTGTGATGTCTGCATTAGTATCTAGTGAAGTTATTGCTGTGTTGTTTATTGATAACCTATCGATCTCAATAATACCTGTTCCATTTGCAAATATTTTCACATCACCGTTGGTATCTGCATTTGTAAGGTTCCCATTTGATGATGTTGTGGCGGCTAGATCAGTGTAAAGTTCTGCGAAATTGGTGTTGGCCTTCGTCATGGCCGTACGTAACGTATCGCCTGTTGCTGGATTTCCCAGTGCTCCTGTGTCTATCGTTAATCGTGCCATGGTGTGTTACCCATATTTATTAAATACAGATATGTTCATAGAAACCCTAAAGACGATGAAGTTGTACAAGAGGGAGAGCAAACTGGGTACCATGCACAACTACCACAGGAAGAACCTGATCTATGTGTTCAAGTGTGATGCCTGTTCAGAGACATTCATGAGGCCAAAGTCAAAGGTTGATCCAGGTCGTGCCTCAAATGACTACAAACACGTGTGTAATAAATGTGATTCCAAGAAGTTCGCACAGAGCGTGGGTGTGAAAATGCGTAATGTCTATAAACTTGACGCAAGTAGCACTAAGACTTTATAGTGTTTTCCATTTGATGTCGGCACGTGATCCCGTGATCCATCTCTGTAGGTCGGCGTAGATGCCACACTTGATGTTGGGCTGGTCGAAGTACCATCTGAGGAAAGGATTGCCATCAAGATATTCCTTGCGATTTATAAAATAAAAATTAGTTCCGGGAAACTTGCGGAATGTTTGCCTCAGTTGGTACATCCATTCATATTTCAGATATGCCTTCATGCTGGCCCTGTCTGGGTAGTTGATTGAATTCTTGTATATGTTGTTTTGTATCCTGCTGGGTGTGTCCATCTCCCACTGCTGGGCACCCATTATGTCGAACGCCATGATCACTATGTTCTTGATGCCCGACTCCGCGGCCATCAACACTGCACTGCAACCAGAACCCCTTGCCTTGGAGAAGTCGTTGGTCTTGATCTTGCCACCGTTCTTGATGTCTCCGCCACGCCACACCCTGTAGATCTTAAGACCCTCGGGCACGTGGTGTAAATGGTCGCCTTCACAGATGTAGTCCCATCTGCTGATGTCTTGTGGACCGTGTATTCTCGGAGATTCCTTGCCGTTGTTGTGCCACTTGGCCAGTTCATCGTACATGGGTTGATTGACTGCCACTATGTGATCACACAACATGGGATGATCCCTGTATATGGCGTTACATCCGTATATCACGCCTTTGTCTTTTAAATTTTCTATTGGAAATATGTTTCTTGACTCACCGTTACCTATTAAGAAAGCAGTGTCCATTACACCCCGAATGATTCTCCACAACCGCATGCGGAAGTTGAGTTGGGATTTGATATCTCAAACTGTGATCCAAATGTTTCCTCGATCCAGTCGATCTTAGTTCCCATGACATACAACAACGAAGTCTCATCCACGACAAATCTGCCCGTGTGCCAGTCCTCCACATGGTCACCTTGTGCCACGCTTTCCTTGGTGTCAGCGAATCCCCAGTCATACTTGAATCCTGCACAGCCTCCGCCCAACACCGCTAGGCTAACTGCATACTTGCCTGGGTTTTTTTCAAGCAACTTCTCTATCTGATTCTTGGCTTCGTCTGTGATTTCGAATGGTTTCATAATAGTAATTATGCTTCTCTCCTGTTGCTGTTCTGTATTCCCACGCTCATCCAGAATCTTGTGGCATCTCTTTTCATTTCAAAACTCATGTATGCGTTCTGATCCTCCCAGTGGTTCATGGGATTCTCAATTTTGCCAGCGGGCTCGAACCACCAACCCCATTTACCCTCACAGTTGACCTGGCACCAATCTATGCACTCGCTCATCACACCGTTTGAGTTCATGTCAACGTTGTACTCAAACTGTTGCATGTATCCACAGTCCTCCGGAATCTGATCCATTCTAGGATTGTTTCTTTTAACCTTCACTTTTCCGTAACTCACTGCCAGTTGTCCTCCACCCATTTATCTGCACATTCCATGGGATTTGGTGAGCCATGGAACACTGCCACCCTGTTGCCAGGTTCTATCTTGGCGGGCGTCTTGAAGAACTTCTTGCCGTCCTTGGTCAGCAGTTTGGTGTCTTTGAATCCGACCATCTCCCACTTGTATGATCTTATCCAATCGTCTGGGAACCAGGTTATGTCATTGCTGGCCCTCTTGGTTATCCAATCCTGATCACCGTGATTCTGTTGCATTATCTTTGCTGAATTATCTTTGAATTCAGTCCACAGGTAGTCCATGGTGCCGGCCTCCCATCTCATGCAACTGGAGTTTGAAAGTTTCCAATCCTTGATCCTGCACCTGTTGAAATCTCTTATTATGTTGAACTTGCCAGGATTAGTGAACAAGGCATCTATGTTGTCAAATATAACAACGTCCAGGTCAAAATATAGTATGGTGCCCTGCAAAGGCATCTCTGGTGCGAACATAAAAAGTTTGCTCCACCATGATTTGATCCAAGGATCATTGGGTAGTTTTATCACGTTGATGTCTGAATCCAGTCCTGCGGGATCATCAGTCAAACAATGGAACTGGTAGGACACGGTGGTGTGTCTCTTGACCATGCTGTTGAGTACGTTTGCGTACTTGGAGGGGTACTTGCTACCCCACTTAACGCACACTACGTGATTTGTTTCCACTTTCTAATCCTTCCATCTGTATCTGTTTCCAATTATCGCTCTCTAGTGTGTAAGGAAAATCGTTCGCAATATTTTCATCACCCGATATCTGTATCCTACTGATATTTAAATTATTTTTCATGCTCTCATAGATCCCTTGGAACTTGGTGTCTTGGAAAGAAGTTTGTAGATCCACTTGTCCCAGTTTGATGTATCCCAGTGATAGCCTTGGGTCCTCCCAGTTGAAGTTGTTCTCCGCAAGCCACTGTCTGTACTCCACCATCTCCTGTTTCTTGAACCAGTGCGTTGTCTCTGTAATGGTATCTCCCCATTCTATGTCAAATTCTCCCGAGTAAAACTTTTGATGATTTATTTCTGAACACAACGCTTCCGTCATTACAGGTGCGTGTTCGTCCCTGAACACCTCAAACAAAGTTTTGCCCACCTGAGACCAGTGTAAGTAGACACCACCCAACTCCCGGTCATATCTGTTCTGTTTGAACAGTTGGAAATCCTCTTCATGTAGATCATGCCTGGGTGCGTTCAGGAAGGTTGTTATCTGCGATGGCCTGATCCAGTCTGGATCGAATACACTTTTTCTATAGGATTGGACCCAACTTTCGATCTCATGACAGAGATTGTTCAATTGTCTTATCGCATACCTTGTCTCGTCATTGGTCTGCTTGTAATAATTGGACAATTTCCAAGCCGTGCCTTGAAGTTCCTCGAAATACCTGTGCAGAAGATTACAGGCCTCGTGTTTTAATCGCAATCCGGGTTTGGCCATGAGATTCCCGTCATTCACAGATCCTATTTTGAGTTTGGCACTGTACTGGAAATCATCGGCCACAAATGGTTCTATCCTTTCATAGGGCGGATTGAAATTGAAAGAGTTGATCTGGTCTATGTTTTTGTTCAATTCCTTACACAAGAAATTTAGATCTCTCTTGGAACTGGCCCATCCGAGAAAGCAAAAATTTTTCTCCAGTATTCTCTTCTGTGCTAGATTGTCCCTTAATGCTTCTATGAACCTCTTGCCTAGCGGCGTGTCGTATACATCGACCGTGACTTCTTTGCCGTCGTAATCTATTATGATTTTATCTCTTAGAGTAGATGGCACTGTTGGCTCCGTGTTCTGCACATTCCACTTCCACAACATAACATCTATTGTCAGTTTTCTCTCTGATAAGTTTATCTGCGAAGTCAAATGCGTGTTTGGCAAACATCTCAGCACCTACACCATCAAACATCACAATGTCTACAAGGTCCAGTTCCTCAAGCTCTCTGAACTTGTCGAGGTGTGGGTCATTCACATCTAATGCAGTCTTATGATCAAAGTGATCTTCTAACCATTTCTTTAATGGTTTCAGTCCACCAAAATCCACTGCCCAGTTCTTGTTGTCTAGTTCCTTGCAACCGAATGTGAATTTAAATTGTAAACTGTATCCGTGCAGTAGGTGACAATGTGAGTGATCTGCGTTGGGTTGTCTGAACACACAGGCCAATCCTATGTTGTGTCCGTATGTTTTAGTTGAGTAGTAAGTCATCTTTTTCTCCTGTTTTGATGACTTGCAGAGTGTTTATAGAGGGATGAAAGTCTTTGAGTCCTCTTGACCATTAATTGAGTTTCTTGTCAATCTTCTGATCTAAGTCCATTTGGAATGCAACATCTCTGATGCGTTCCGTCAGTTCGTTTGGTATATTTAATTCTCCGTCTATGATGCTCTTGAGAAAGTGTATCATCACGGTGAACTCGCTCCTGTTGGCAACCGTCTCTGGGTCTATGCCGTGTTGCTCCATTGCGTTCAACATGGCCTCTGACACGTCAACCAGTGCCTTGATGCTCGTGGAGTGTTTGTCAAAGTGTGCCATTATGTGATAATCTTGGGTTTTGCAGGAACCTCAATCTTGCTGAACACCCTGTTGTACTCATCAGCGATCTTGTCATTGATGTGTGCTATGGATATCAACTTGTCCGTTGCAATGTTGAACGGTTGGTCCTGTCTAGCAGTGGAGAAAAATGTACCAAATGCCAATCCCTGCGGACCATTCATCAGTACAAGTGCCTTCTCAATACTGACGTATTGAGAGTCGGTCCTGCTAAGATATTTTGCGATGACCTCTTCTCCTGAAGTCAATTTTAGAGTAACTAGATCTCCATCTTTTATTTTATCAAACATATGTCTTATTATAAACTATCCTAGGAGTTTGTCAATGTATTTCCTCAATTCCTTGTCCTGTACGTTGGGAGGAATGTTATTGAAAAAGAATATCTGGTAACTGTCAGATCCATACTTGCCTATGCCGTGCAACTCGCTGGCTTCTTTCCTGTCCCACGTTAGGTACTGTTCTGTCATCTTCCTTATTCTCTTTGATCGAACTTCCCACATGCCCAACGGTTTCAACATTTCCTGTTGTGTTTTCAATCTACCACGCAGGTATGCTTGAGGATTGGGGTATCTAGCGAAAAGTTTTGGTAATACAATTTTTACATGCTTGCGATATGTGAGATTAAGGCACATCACCCCCACCATGTGCTTCCATCTCTTGTGTGGCGCCCTAAGTTGTTGTTGCACCATTAGGTGATCCACCATTGGTTTTGTCATACAACAATTTTATATTATATTACTTTTTTGTCAACTGTTTATTGATCCATATGGCCAGGCCTTCGTAGGTATCTTGGAAAACATTTTTATTTTCTTTCCATTCGTCTGGCATTTTCCAACCTTCTTGGTTGACTATTACCCACCTGCACTCGGAGTGTTCAAATAATTTATTAAATTGGTATATCCAGTATCTTGGATCAACTGGCCTTTTGATATAGGTGTAACCTGTCGAGCCTTTGTACATGTTGTTAACATTTTCAGGTTTGTTTTCTTTGCCAAGTCCCCAAAGATCCATCCCCACTAGAAATATTGCCTTGGGTTTGAAACTCATCCCTACTAGTGCGGCAAATTGTCCTGTCCCCCAATGGAAAGGATCATCCTGTCTTTTGTCTCCTTCGTAAGGTAGGTCAGGCACTTTCTTTACATTGGGCCAGTATGCAAATTGTTGATACCAATTTTCCCTTGTGAAGATAGTGGTATTTTTACCACATGTATTCGCGGCTTCCTGACACATATGTCTGTCGCAGGCAACCACATATTCCAAATTATGATCTCGGAACAGTGCATTGCAACCAATCATGGTTGTCACACTTTTCAATGGAGTCAGATCAAATCCTCTCCTGCTTTCACCGTTACCTATTACACTTACAAACTTGGTCATAAACTTATTTAATCACCCCTTTAGACTGCTTTAGAGCAACGCACACTGCTGGTAAAAAACTAGTTGGAGCAGTTGTACATCTTACTGATTTCCGTTGATTAAATGCCATATGGTAAGATATTTGTCCCAGGCTTTCTGTAGTGTGGGATATTTCCTTCTCAGTGCGATGGCCTCCGCCCCCACCATTTCAGCCTCTTTGTATGCCTGTTCCTCGTCCATGGCCTGCTGTGACTGTTCAACTAAAATACGGTCACCGTTTGGTAATTGTTCGTACACGGTCTCCCCGCCGTCGGGCGAAACATATATGGGATTGATCCTTCTTGCTTTCTTTGGCATCAGTAATGTTGTTTGTGGTTAGCACCTGGGTGTGCGTGTCTCATTCCGCCTATCTTTTTGGCATCACCTTTATGTCTCGGTATGAAGTGTACGTGTGGCCACATGATTGTTTGTCCGGCCGATATTCCAATGTTCATGCCAACATTGAATCCATCTATCTCTCCCGCTTTGATCTTTCCATTTCCGTAGTCGTATGCCATGCCGTAGGATCTGCCTACGAAGTGTGCGTTGTTTTCTTTAGGTATGAAAAGTTTGTGTCCGGGTACGCACGGATATCTGTCATTGAAAACGTAAGTGAAATCTGACTCCATGACTGGTGTGTCATTGCCCAGCCACACGCTTTCGTCTACACTGTCAACGGGTTCATATGGTTTCTTGTAGATAGGTTTTTTTGATTGCATTTGTTTTGATAATTCCTATCCTTATATTACTAGAATTTGGTTTGTGTTGCAATCTAATTTTTTCCCAGTACTTGGTTTTTGTGACCGATGGATTGTATTCTAATACATTCAATAAATTTACCAATGCCTTTCTCACTTTCTCTGCACCACCATGTTTCTTACAGGTGTCGGATCTGCCAACGTGTACTATTTTGTTTTCTATCTCGATCTTGTACACACAAGGCAGTCTGACCCATTTTGTGACAGGATCCTTCCTGTGTGTGATCTTGTAGTCTTTGATTGTGTATAGGTCTTCTATGCTGTACCACTTCATGACAACATTCCAACGAAGTATGCACCTACTATGCAACCTGCGATCCCAAACACAACGTCGTCCCAACTCCAGTGCCCCTTGCTCCATAGATCCAGTGCTTCTTTTATGATAGTTGCCACCAGTCCCAAGTATATGAATGGTTGCCAGAACACCGCGAACAGTGTGAGGAACATGGCCCAAAAGAAATGCAGTTGCAGATCAAATCTCAGATAGAATAAAATAGTCGTTGCTATTTGTTTGTAGAGTAGGTTAATATCTAGCATTTTTGATACCCAGTTGCTGGAATATTTGTTGTACTTTCCTTGCCTGGAAGTAGCAGTCTTCAAGTGCATTGTGTAACCCGGTCCTCTTCTCATTGGGATCACGAGGCACTAAACTGCCCAGTGTCCTTGAATCTCTGATCTGCCAGTAGTTCCATGGCACAGGCACGTCCATTTGTGCATAGAAATTTTGCAGTATGGCATAATCAAACAAAGGACCTTGGCACCAGAACACGTCCACTCCCACACACCATTTGTTCAATTGTTTTGTAAAATATTTTAAATCTATCCTGTCATGATCTCCCAGAGCTTCTTCCCTGACATCCTCTGCCTGTTTGCCCCACCATTCCACAGTCTCCTCCATGACGTCTCTGCCCATGGCAGTCTGGGAGTCCACGTCGATCCTGTGGTACATGCCCTGTGAGGGTTCCACCCTTGTGTATGGATCAAATTTCACACCACCTATTGTTAGAATCGTGGCATTGGGTTTTGTGGAAAGTGTTTCCAGATCTATCATTGCATGGATCATAGTACAATTATACTATGGAAACTTGGTAATGTCAATTAGGCGTCTTCGCCGATCTTGTAGTAGTCTTGGTATTGCTTGAATTCTTCTTCGGTCAAACAATGTATCTCACCGGCGCTCTGTGGAAATTTTTCCATGGCATAGGCCTTGACTTCCTCACCCGCGGACTGGCACAGAGCCAGTGTGTCGTATTTTTCTAACTCGTACACACTCTCACAGGCTCCCGCCAAACACATGTATACCACCAAAATGAATTTCATACAAGTATTTACGTACAGGCAAAATGTGTAAAACTAGCACATCTGTATTTTGGTAAATACACGCATATTATGGATTTCGTAACATTGATCGCAGAAGTGGGTTTCCCAATAGCAGGTGCCCTGGCGGCGGGTGCATTCGTATTCATCACATTGAAATTCATCTTGGCATCGGTGACAGGTAGTGTGAACACACTGAAGGCCATCATAGGTGCACTGGACAACAGGGTGCAGACCATGAACAATGACCTGGTCAAGATAGACGCACTGTTGAGTTATGTGCTCAAGATCAGACCAAACGCAGAACGTATCGCGGCCAACGAAGGCAAGGATGATGCGAGGAGGGACTAGATGCACAAAGTGACGATATTGGTTTTCCTGATTGGCCTGATATGTGGCATGATGATGGGTGTGGCAATTAATCAGCCCGTGAGGGAACAAGCACCCAGAGGGGTGCAAGGATGAGCATGGAATTAGCATCACTGATAAAAGATTTTGGGTTTCCCATAGTGGCGGCCATGGGTCTTGGATACTTCGTGTACTACATATGGAAATGGGTGACCGAAGAGATCAAACCTGTGTTGGGCAGTGCTTCAAGCACACTGATCAAACTGGTTGACCGTATCCGCATGTTGGACAATGACATGATAAGATTGAACACCAAACTCGCAATGGTGTTGGAATACAAGGATGAGATAATAAAGTCTGGACGTTCAGACGAGTTGGACGAGATACTGGCCAAATACAAATCAAAGTCTGAGAGCTTCGACTCCACAGGCGAAGAGAAAAAATCAGACTAAAATTGTGCCTCTTGGTAAGTTTGTCAATCTTTCCAAATACTAGGATCATTAAAATCCATATTTTCGAATTTTGGCAGGTCAATGTCTAATAACCAGTGTCTCAAATAATAATCATATCTATAAATGTGTTTCAATCTTTGTATCTGCCTTTCGTTTTTGAGAAATTTTACAATCCTATCGGGACGAGATCTTTCTTCGTTCTTGTTGACAGTCAATCCTTTAAAGGGATATAACACGGAAAGTTCGGTTCTTGCAGAAGCCTGTAATTTTTTGAAAATAAAAAAGTCAGGACTTTCAAAATTGATTGGAATTATGTGATGCGAGTTAAGTCCGTGATAACTTATGCACTGCCTTTCTGTATGAGGATCAAGCATCATAGTATCTAGACAAATTGACCAGGCGTCGTCTGAAATTGCATCTATACCACGATGTTCAGTTCTGAGCCACATCTCCACTCCTGAACACCATCTTTGCACAGGATCTCGCAGGACCACTATGTATTTGCATTCAAGATTTGTTTCAAAGTTGAAATCCTCCACTCTGCTCCAACCGTTTGACTCACACCATGTACTGAGTGTAGTGCTCATGCACTTGGATACGGGCACATACCTATACTTCTTGTCGGGACTTTCATAACAAAAACCAATAGGTGAACCCCTGTGTGACCAAATTTCGTTTACAGTATTGATAATGACAGGAGGCGTCCAATCTATAGGCATCTGTATTTCCTATCATCCATGTATCTTGCTGACTTCATTATTTGCTTGTGGCCTTGTAAGTGCCGTCCCAATCTTTAGGCTTACCTGCTTGGATACGTGCCTTCATGTTGCTGTAGTAATCGGTCATGTCCTCATGGAACTTTTTTGCAGTGTCCAATCTATTGAGTGCTTCCTTCCAGTCGCCTCCGTAGTATGACTCCAGGAACTGCCTGTGGTGCTCTGATTCTTTTGCCACGGTGTATATCTTGACCCCTATCTTCTTGCCTTTGACGGCTATGCAGTCCAGTTCAAACACATCTATCTTGCCTTTCACTTGCTTTGCTGTCTCTGGCCCCAACACTATCAACACTCCATATGTTTTTGATTGTCCTTCTAACCTTGCGGCCAGGTTTACACCATCGCCCAGGCAGGTGTAATCGAAGCGTTGGTCAGATCCCATGTTCCCGACCACAACTTCCGCAGTGTTTATACCCAATCCCATTCCAAAAGCCGGTATGCCTTCCTGCTGTACTTCCTCGTTGAACTTTTTCAGACTGTCCAACATCTTGATCCCTGTCCTCACTGAATTCTCAGCGTGATCCCAATCGTCGATAGGGGCGTTCCAGAAGGCCATCTGTGCATCACCGATGTACTTGTCTATGGTGCCCTTGTTGTCCAGTATGTCCTGCGTCATCGCAGTCATGTACCTGTTCATAATTTTTGTCAGTCCCTGTACGTCCTCGCCATAGTGTTCTGATATGGCAGTGAATCCTCGAACGTCAGTGAACATTATTGAAAGCTCACGCGAGTCACCACCCAACTTCAGGAGGCCCGGATTCTTCTGTAGTTGTGCCACCATGTGTGGGGACAGGTAAGATCCAAACTGTTTCTTGATCTCTTGCTTCTGTTGGAATTCCAATATGAACCTGTTGAACACTGAATGGAATCCCACCACTGTCAGTGTTATCACTGCCCAACTGGCATCTCCCAACAACGAGTATCTGTGGAACACGAGGTATGAGGCGTACACCGTACCACTGTACAGCAACGCCAGTGTTATGCCTATCGCCCAGTAAGGGAAAAATCTTGTGGCCACAATTATCATGACACCTACCAATACGGCCACAGCGATCTCTACTAGGGCACTGATGTCCACCCTCTTGATTTGTTTGCCATCCAACACCGTCTGCAGTGCGTTGGCTGTTATTTCATACATGTACTTCTCTCCCAGTGGTGTGGCTACTATGGAATTCAATCCCTCTGCCGTTGGGGTCACTATGACTGTTCGTCCTTTGAATTTCGAGGCTTGGTCTATGTCGGCTAGACTTATGGTTTCATATTCCTTGTTCCATCTCAACCATATCCTGGCGTTTGCGTCTGTGTTTATCGTGGGGTATCCAGGAACACGCATGGCTATGATTCCACCCTCGCCCGCCTTTATCTGATAGCTCGGTGCACCAACGGCCACTCTTATCACTTCGATGGCCATCGCCGGGTAGGTCTCGTCGCCCACCCTCATTATCAACGGCATCCTACGTACCACACCATCCACTTCCGGCACAGTGTTCACGACACCCACACCACTTGCTTTTTCACCCAACTCCGGTATGGGTCCTAGCATACCCGGCCACGTGTACAGCCAAGGCATTGGGTTGTTAATTTTTGCAACACCACGTGGCACTGCATTCTTGTTTGTCTGGGTAGTGCCCACTTGTGATATGACAACGCCATACTGCAGGACCTCTGCCAATTCAGCATCTCCACCTAACCTGTCTTCCTCCGAGAACAATATGGGCAGGACTATGATGCCCACTTCCGCTTCTCGCAACTTGTATATGACTTCCGCCAGTATGTCCCTCTTCCATGGCCACTGTCCATATTTCTCTATGGCCTTCTCGTCTATGGTTATCACACCTACGTCCTGTGATACCTGCTTGGTCTCTGACTGCAACAGCAGGTCGAACGCTTTCAACCGCAGTATCTCCTTGACCTGTGGTTCCTTGAGTCCCAGGAACGTGATCGCGGCCAGCGTGATGAAAGCCAAGGTCCAGTGTGTCAGTAATTTTTTCATATGGGAGTGCTGGGGTTGTTAGTCAGCATCAGATGTAAGTTCAGTTGTTGCCACAGTTGTATTTGGTCCATCCAAAGGAACATCTGTGATATCGATAGCACGACTATGCCCGCGAGTATCAAATACATATAAATTTTATTCACTCTTGATCTCCTGTTCGAATACTTCTAACCCAATGTTCACGCCCGTCACCAGTCCATATATCAAGGCAAAACCGAACATCAAAGAGACCAGGATGATGGGACTCAACAGCCACAGCCACCAGTAGTACCTGAACACGTTCTGTCCCTTTTCAAGACGCTTGACTCGGTTGTCCATGAACCAATGCACGATCCTCTTGACCAGTGCTTTTATCCTGTCCACGAAGAACTTGTTGATGAACCAACGCACGGCCCTCATCACTATCAGGATGGGCGAGCTCAACACCTCGAAGAATAGCAGGAAACAGTCAACGCTGAGGTCCACTATGTTGTCCGCGGTGCAGGCCTTACGCCAACGTTCACGCAGGGTCAGTTTCTTGGGTTGCTCTTCTGCCATATTGTGTACTTATCGTAAAACGAGCACTTATTGAATCTGTACGCACATTAAATAATAGCATATGAATTTAGCAGAACTCTTCAAGAAAAACATAGTGATGATACCGGTAGTTGTTTCGATCCTGGTTGGAACATTCACAGGTATCAAGTACGTGATAAATCTCCACAGACACAATCAACAGCAACAAGGACGAGATCATAGCACTACAGGAGGTGGAGATCACTAACCTGAAGAGGGATCTCAAGGTGGTGCAGGAAGCCAACACGGAACTGAAACAGCGTCTGGGCAGGGCGGAAGCGACCTGGGAGATGGCTGAGAACCTTTACAGGGAACTCGCAGAGAAGGTGCGTGACATGGCTTGGGACATCAAGGATCTCAACAGAGACGTCAACGGAAACTAATGATAAAACAGTACATCTGGATAGGCGGTTTGGCATTTGTGATATTCATGACCGCACTGATCACCAAATCCGAAGCACGTAACGAATACCTCAACAGTTACTCAAATGCGTGTCAGTATGGTTCTGTTGACCTAAGCACCAGTTACTCACAGGACGACAGCGACTACAGACAACCAGCATTTCCCAACAACGACTACGACAACTATGGTGAACGGAAAGAACTGAGATTGAGTTTCAGGAAGTACCTGGGTGTGAGCAAAAAGATGTGTGATGAACAAAACAAAGTGTTACTAGAAAATGAGAACCTGAGA
>Ga0206126_10002980_pt1 | contig 17589 bp, 16 predicted proteins | sample Helgoland_Spring_5_FD_148621 | JGI IMG/M metagenome (GOLD analysis project Ga0206126, IMG submission 148621) | Pelagic subsurface seawater microbial communities from Kabeltonne, Helgoland, North Sea - Helgoland_Spring_Bloom_20160412_1 | ecosystem: Environmental > Aquatic > Marine > Epipelagic ...
GATACGATGTGGCATTGCAAGCACGCAGTGGCATTATGGGGATCACTGGTGAAGCAGATGCATCTCCAGTGAAGGTTGGCGTCGCATGGATTGATGTCATTACGGGACTAAACGCTGGAAACGCGATACTCGCCGCATTGTATCACAAAGAGAAGACCGGTGAATCGATGCAAATCGATATCTCACTGTGGGATTGTGCTGTTGCGGCACTGGTCAATCAGGCGCACAACGCCATGGCCAGCGGTAAGAACCCTCAACCGATGGGTTCAGCTCATCCAAATCTCGTTCCTTATCGTGCCTTCAAAGCAAACGACGGATGGTTTGTGATTGGCGTTGGATCGGATAACCAGTGGAGCGGTTTAGCAACGCATCTTTCGATACCTGCTCCTGATGAATGGTCGACCAACGAGGGACGGGTATTGAACCGTGCCAGCGTAGAGAAGGCTGTTGGTGATGCTGTTTCAACCATGAGCAGGATGCAACTTGAATCGTTACTTGTTGGTATTCCTTGCGCTCCAGTCAATACGGTTTTGGAAGCCCTCAACGATCCTCAAAGCGTGTCGAGAGGGGCTGTAACGCAGCACAAAGGCGTTGATGTCTTGGCAAGTCCGCTGCGCTTTATGCAACCTTCAAAACGAGAATAAAGACGTTTGACCGCCTTCACGAATAAGCCCGACTTCTCGAAGTTTATCGAAAGCGTTGTCCATTCTCCGTTGGCTAAACTGCCGTTCAACTTGTAAGAACTGTTCGAGTCCTTTGACATCAATTTGCCCGGGTTCGAGGTCCTCATCTGCCACATCGACCGCAGGATGCTCATGGAAGATACTTCGGATTTCATCGAGGCGTTCTGGAACGTCCTTGCCTTTGACTTGACAGATCGCTTCGATGGAGCCGTGTTCCTTGATCAGTTTAATGCCCGTTTTTGGACCAATACCTCGAATTCCGGGGTGGAAGTCCGTTCCAATCATAATGGCAAGGTCGATCAGTTGAGAGCGGGAAAGGTCGTTGGACTCCAACATCCCATCAAGGTGAATCATCTGTGCCCGTACAGTCCTTCCATGTTGCTTGGAGCCGTCGCTCATCAAGTTTCGAACCAAGCGTGGTGTTCCGTAGAGCAGCGCATCCCAATCTTGGGTGGCGACGACATCGAGTTGTCCTTTGGCCGCCATTACAGCGGCTTGTCCTTCACCTTCTGCCTTGGCAACAACCCAAGGTACGCCCAGCAAATCGAACAACTGCTTTGTTTCATCAACCATTTCTTGCGAATAATGTACGATGCGTGGAGCCATTTTCTGGGCCAGGGCGAAATCTCCGACTTCAAGTGCTTCTTTGTGGATGCGTTCCGCCTCATCTCTGCGCGCTCTTCGGCTTGCTAACTCACCTGCTTTCAATTCTGGAGATTCACCATCAAAGATGTACACCGGCCGGATTCCGAGGTTGAGGAGAGTCGCTGTGCGGTTGAGGAAACCCATCAAGTGAGAAACAACTTTTCCATTATCGGCTTTGAGTGGACCCCCATCTCCCTGTGGAGAACGGTCCCTCATGGTTGTAAGAAATTGGAACGCTGTGAGAAACGCATCGATGCCGACTCTCTGACCAGAAAGGCTTGCTAGGTCAATGTTTTCCGCAGTTGCAAGGTCCTTCAGATTGCAGCCCATGGTGTGAACATAAGTTGACAGTATGTGTATATTGGCATCCGAACCCGTCAAGAAGTCGAGGCGCAAGCGCTCACCATGGCGAGCCATGTTGCAAGTTTACGCGGCTGGCATACTGCGTTAGCACGCGCCGAGATTGCCTCGCTTCTTCCGAGCGCAGTTGTAAACCGACTGCCAGCGCGTCGTTTGGTGCTGCTCGATGGAGACGTTTCACCCGAACATATGCTTGAGGCTGTGAACTGCTCGAGCGGTTGCCAAGCTCTGCTGACCCATGCCGTCCTTTGGTCGAATGAGCAGCCCATCGATTCACTGCTTGAACAAATGAGCGATTACATTCAAACGCATACTCGCACAGGTTCGGTAGCAGTTCGTTCATGGAAACATGAAGGGAAAATGGAAGGCGTCAGTGCTCGTGAATTGATGAGGAAAATCGGTGGCATGTTGTCTGAGCAAGGCTATCAGATTGACCTTGAGCAACCCGACCATCGCCTTGGTATGGTGCTGGATGCAAAAGCAGGAATCATTGCATGTGGGTGGATGATTGGCACTGGCGATGAATCCGACGGCATTTCGGCTCGACGAGCGACGGACCGCCCGTTTTTCAAGCCGGTGAGCCTCGACCCCAGGCTCGCTCGTTTGGCAGTGAATCTTGCTTCAGGCCCCTTGCAAAAGGGTGTTACCCTTGATTTGATGACCGGTACCGGCGGTTTTGTTCTTGAAGCAGCGGTCTCGGGAAGAGAGGCCTACGGTATTGACCTTGATGCAGAAATGATTGAAGGAGCACAAAGAAATCTGGATTGGGCTGAACAGGCAAACCGAGCATCTTTGCTGTTGGGTGATGCAACGCGTCTTTTGGACGTGCTGCCAGCAGATGCCATTCATCGCATCAGTGGTTTTGTTCTTGACCCACCTTACGGTCGAAACTCACAAGGAACGCTTGAACCAACGGCTTTGATTCGCGCCGTTCTGGAAAGTTCTCATTCGGTGGCTGGGGAAAATGCACATTTTGTCTTGATTGTGCCTATTCACCCGTTTGGAGAACATGCCGAAGAGGCCTTGTCTGAAGATGCTGCAGTCGAACTGTTGCACGGGCAATGGGATGAGTTGCAAGCATGCTTTGAGCAAACCGGTTGGAGGCTGCTGGGTCGATGGGTTGAACACGTTCATGCCAGCCTAGGGCGGCTTATTCTTCATGCAGCAATTGTTCCTCGAGATTGAGCAAAACAATCGAATCTTCTTCGGTTGGTTCAGGGAACTGGGCTCGGTGAGGACATCCTTCGTCAAGAATGGCCTCATCGTTATGGTTGAGAACATTCGGATAGGTTCTGCACCCTTTAGGTCGGACTTCGTAAACTGAACACATCCCCTCGGCATTGACATCGGATGATGAAGTCAGCAGGAAGACACAGGCGCGAGTATTTTCATCGTTCAGTAGCGTGAGAATGCCGTTGTTTTTCCATGTAAAATCTTCAACCGCCATTCCGGTACGCCGAGACAGCAACGAAGCCTCCGCCTTCGTGAGAGGCATGGTCGTCTCCCGACAACAAGCCGAACAACCCGTCGGAATGCATGGGAGTGAGCGGGCCATATCCGTGCTAAACCATCCGCCTTCTTCAAGAAGGGGGGGCATCTGGGCAGGACAAGGGCGATTAGGGTAGCCTGGATATCCTGACGGGCTTCGAACCCGTCGACGCGGGTTCGAATCCTGCATCGCCCACTTCTCAGTGGCCCTTTTGGGGCCATTTTTTAGCGGCAAATCAACCTCCTTCAAGTTCAAGAGGAACTGCTAAGAGCACCGGGCATACACCTGCAATTGAGGGAATAAAATGAAACTTCGACTTCATCAGTTCCTCTCAAAAACAGGCGATTTCACCTCAAAAGCAGATGTCAAGCAAGCGATTTGGGACGGTGATGTCACCGTTAATGGGTCGGTGGTCAAGAACATCGCCTTCGAATTCAATCCTGCTAAGCGCATTGTCGAGTTCCAGGGGCGAATATTGAAACTTCCCATAACAGATTATTATTTCCTTCTCAATAAACCACAGGGATACATTTGCTCTCGCCTTAATTCCCAAGAGCGTGAACTCAACAAGACTTCTGTCTATGAATTGTTTCGTGATGCGGTAGAGCCGAAAGTGTTCGAATCTCTTGTCACCGTTGGACGTCTTGATGAAGATACAACCGGTTTCCTTCTTGTGACAACGGATGGAAAAATGGTTCATGCCATCACTGATCCAAATCGACACATCAAGAAAACGTACCGTGTAGAGACCGAACATCCAATCTCTCGTCAAGATATTGATGCAATACGAGAGGGCGTTGAAGTGTCAGTTGTAGAATTTGGAACGCTTGAAGAGTTCCGTACCCGTGGCGCCCACGTCTATTTGGAAAACGAACGTTGTGCGATTCTCACCATCGATGAAGGGAAGAAACGACAGATACGCCGCATGTTCACAACACTGGGAAATCAGGTCCAGCATCTTCACCGTTTGTCAACCGAGGGAATGGTGCTTTCCGATTTCAATTTAGAATCCGGTGAATTTTGCGCAGTCACTCGCGAGGACATCAATCGGGCTCTGTTTTCTTGACGGCAGCAGCGTTCTTTACTCGCCATTTTTGAACCGCGCCGTAAGTAAGGCTGCGCCAGAGCCATTCTGCTGGCCCGAAGGAGTAACGGTTGAGCCACCAAGGGCTCAGCACCAATTGAAAGATCCAGATGGCCAGCACAATCACATAGAGTTCCCATCGTTCAAACACGCCAATGAGTCCAAACCCAGCACCGGTAAACACAATCAGACAAATCAGGGAGTGGAGTAAATAGTTCGTCAGTGCCATTCGCCCTACTGCTGCAAGACGTTTTTTGATTCCCGTCCAAACCTCGACTTGACAAAACAACATGATCAGTCCAAGCCATCCCATCGACATCGCCACCCGTCCAAGTTGATATGTTCCTTGGAAATACCCTGATATGACAATCGCATCGAAATCGGAATCTATCGCTCGGAACAATTCGTAACCGTTGACTGCCAAGCCAAAGGCAAACCCTCCTATGGCAAGCTGCAGGTACTTTTTGCTGGAATGTTGTGCAGAGAGAACGCCAAGCCGGTACAACCCCATGCCTAACAACATCATACCAACGCAATCCCAAAGCATGAATACGGGCGTAAAGAACAACAAACTGTCGATTACTTTTTCTCCACTGTAACTGGCAATTTCAAAGTACGACCCTCTTCGCGTGTCCAATTCTTGTTCCATTGCCGATTCGTTGAACGTGAACTGGTTCTCTGAATCGGTCCACAATGCAGCAAGTTCTCGCTCTTCAGCCGAATATTCACCGGCCGGATTTGCGTCAATAGTGGCGGCAACATCTCTGCCTTCTTCAACAAGAAATCCAGAGGCGGCAAATAAGATCGAAGTAAAGACCAAAACAGTGGCTGAAAGAATCAGCAGTGTCTTTGGCCGGGCATTACGTAAAGGATAGAGCAGCGCTCCTGCCATGGCATAGAGAATGAGAATATCTCCCGTCCAAAGCAAGACAAAAGAATCGAACATTCCAAACAACAGCAGAAAAAAGGTTCTCTTATAGTGCAGCCATGCACCCTTTTCACGACCAGACCGGGTGCCAAAACCAGTGGTGAACATGACGATTCCCGCTCCGAACAGCAAGGAGAATAACCCGCGCATCGAACCTTCAAAAAACAGGTTCATGATACCCCAAACAGCATAATTCAACTCCGGGTTCTTTCCAAGTCCAACCAGTGGATGAAAATATCCCGCTGAAGCCATGCCAAAACCGAGGATGTTGAGGAGAAGTACCCCGAGTAAAGCAACTCCACGCAGAATGTCCAACGACTCGATACGGGCGGAAGTGACTACCGGAGCATCAGCGCTCACCGTACTCTTCATGACGGTTGCACGAGGGATGAAAGGATAAGGATTCAGCAGGATTATCGTATCCATTAACCGATTAGAAACCGTTTTCACGCAGCCATCCAGTCACCGGGAGATTGTTTGAACGCAGCATGTTGGCAGCATCCTTCAACAGGTTTTGACGAAGAGGGATATTTTGCCGTTGTTCCGCAATTGCTGCCAATTGTACCAGAGCGTCTGATGCACCTTCATGGTCGTTCACGGTCTTAGCCGTGCGTAAACTTCGCTCAAATTGGTCTTGAGCATTATCTAAATTATTGCGATAGAGGTTTGTGTTGCCGATGTTGAACAAGGCAATTGCCTCACCCTGGCGGTCACCAAGTTGCTTCATGATTGTTAGAGAGTCGGTGAAGTATTGTTCGGCTTCTTCGAAACGGTCTTGCTCTTCATAAAACACGCCAAGCATGTTCAGTGTATCGGATTGCCCACGTAAGTCCGAAAGTTTTCTTTTCATATTCAAAGCCATCTTGTACAGACGTTCAGCTTCAATCAAGTCACCTCTTTGTTTTGCTTGCGAAGCGAGTTGTACGTGCGAATACGCTTCGCCACGCCGGTCGCCAATTTCTCTCTTGATGGCGATGCTTTGGCTGGTTAGGCGCTGCGCATCGCTTGGATTTCCAAGGTGTTCAGCGATGGTGGCGAGGTTCGATAGGATGATCGCTTCTCCCTCCAAATCCTTTTGTTTTCTCTTGATAATAAGTCCTTGGCGATAATGCAATTGTGCGGCTTGGTACTCTTTTTTGGTTTCCAAAATATTTCCTAAACCGATTAAAGCGATGGCAATTCCGTTTTCATCGCTGTATTCTTCTTTGATGTTCAGTGCTTCGGTGAACAATTGTTGCGCTTGGTCGTATTCGTTCCCCACAAGCGCAAGATTGGCCATAGCCAAAATGACATCAGCCTCGCCGTTTGGTTCATGAATTTCGTTCTTCATGCCTCGTGCATTTCTGAAATCGGAATAGGCTTGAGCAAGATCACCTTGGTTGAGTGCGACGTATCCAATGTTGATGAGTGCGTCCGCCTCACCGCTTCTGTTTCGTTCCGAACGGAATGTCTCGAGCGCTCGTTCATAGTAATCCATAGCCGCCTGAAAACGACCCGTAAGCCGTGCAGCGTTCCCGAGTTTAAGGTCCGTAGAACCCTGTATCTGAACGCCTTGAGATACCAACTCGTCGCTTGATTTGAGAAGGTTTTTGACGTTCGCCATCTGTTGCTGAGAAGGATTTGAGGATTGGATGTTCCCAACAAATCCGATTTGTTCCAAAGCGAGGACCATCGCTTTAGCAAGGTCTTCAGGACTGTTCTGAACAATCGTCTGCGAGGTGAGGTTACCCATGATGACGCTGTCCACAATTTTCTGTTGTGTGTACACCTGAGCACCGGAGGTGTGTTGTGTTTGGGTGCCGACTGGAACCCATTCAGAACCGGTCCATTCCGATTTTCCATCCGGGCTTCGTTGTGGCTCCACCATGAAGGGAAGACGGGGTAGTACAGTATCTAAGTATTGCATCAGCGGGTAATTCTTCGGGCTTTAGCGTGATACTGTTAAATGATACATCTGTGGCTGTAAGCGTGAACAGGGAGGCATCAATGTGGTAAAAATCGCGATTTATGTGGATACTTCCGGTTCAATGAATGAACGGATAAACGGGGAGATGGACGATAATTTTGCAAACGTCCGACCATCGATGTTTCGCAGTTTTATGCGGGCTGTTGGACTGGGCGGCAAAGTCAAAAAAAGTCGCGTTGCACAAGCCATGTGGGAAAACCTCGTTCCAACATTCAAAGACCACCAAACGAAGGTATCGACCATCAACAGCCGTGGACGTTCCAAGGTTCTGGCTCCGCTGGAATTTAGAAGCCATGCTGACTTGATGAAAATCGAGTTCCCAAACCCTTACGGAGGAACGTATCTTTGGGAATTCTTAGTCGAAGAAGCCAGGGAACTCAGCAAAGACAGTGTGGACTGGTTGTTCTTCCTCATCAGCGACGGCATGGACATGAGCTCATCACCTCCCTTCAACGGCATCGATGGTTTTCAACCGTGTATAGAAGCAATCAAGGAAATCGGCATCGATGTCGAATTCCACATTATTGGGCTTGGTCTTCCCAGCGATTCAGTGAACGTCTTCCGTCAGGTCAGCGGTGCGAGCGGTGGTTCATTCGTGAACATCGAGGAAGCCGGCGATGATGTTGAACAAGCCATCGAAGAAGTCGGCGGAGCAGTCGAAGAATCCTTGAATCCAATCGCTCGTATGGCAAGCCGCCAACGTCGTCAACAGGAATACCTTGAATCGAGGCAGGAAGGCGATCTTGATATAACGACAGAAACAACGCCCGTGTCTTCGTCCTATTCTGGATATACCTACGGTGAGACGGTCATCGAAGACACGAACCCCGAACAACTTTCTCAGTGGCAAACCGACTTGGTGCGAATCCGCGGTGATGAGAAAATAGAGAACATACAAGCCTACGAAAATTGGGTTTCAATGCGCTCAACGCCGTTGTTTTCAGATACTCCGGGCATTCCAGTGGACTCCTGGGCGCTTTCTGCTGAAGATGTTTCCTTGATTGCAAGTATGAAAATCGACAATTTATTCACTTTCCTTTCACAGATACGTCGCTCTGACGTACCTATTGAGAACCGTCGAATCATTATTCGTGGCGAAAACATCCCCGATACATTGCTCGACACCCTTGCCAATTCCGGTGCACGAGTTGTGATTTACCCTGAGGAATTACCCCCTCCGCCTCCACCTGAGTTGGGCGATGAAAAATGGGAGCGCAACGAGTACGACTTCAACGACAACCCAACGCGCGGATGGGAGATATACCCGCATCTAGGCCGCAGTAAGGCGCGCAGTGCGGTGGTAATTGACCCGCCGCTCTATCCTGAATACGTGGAAAAAATCACTCAAGCGTTCAGTCGGACCAACCTTGTGAACGATTTGCAAAGTAAAATCGGCCCAATTCAGCGCGCATACGCAGAAGCAGCGTTCAAACCCTCATGGCGTCATTTGAACACGAATTGGGTTCCAGATGACTGGCCGTCGCTCCTTTCACACGACTCAAAGACCATCGGCGAAGCATTTTGTGAATCGTTACGGGTAACCTACATTCAAACCGTTCACGAATGGTTGTTCTCTCACGGTTCACGCCCGAAGTTCATTCTCGTTCGATTGTCCAATGAATCCAAGTCACTCGGCCTGCACAAGCACCCTTGTTACCTCGAATTCCAATCGCTGCTTGCGGATATGTTCCACTATCAGGGAACGGACCTTCGAATCAAGAAGCCTCGCGTCGAATACTGGTGAGGTTTCACCTCAGAGTCGAACTTTACTGGGGGTTGGGAAATCGAACGTAAACGGTTAGGGATTCTCTTCATGGTCCTGTCCTGCATACCTTACGCGGCGCTTTTTGCAGTACCGTTCACACCTCTCAGTACTTCAGAGAGCGCGATTGCCGTTACAGTGCTGATTGTTTCAGGCGAGACACTGTTTGCTGTTGGCGGATTAATTGCCGGCCGGAGTCTGTTGGAAAGTTTCCGTAGAAAGATGATTCCAAGCCGTTTTCGTAAGAACAAATCCTCGACGGATTCCGAGGAATGAAACACACCGATGAAGCAAGGTATCAAAAGTTATGCATTTTTGGGTAGAAATAATGAATAAGCAATGGACTCTTATCCTTCTTGGTGTTCTTCTGTTTTCGATTCCATCTCATGCGGTAGAATCAAGGGAAACTTCGCCTGTTGAACAGTTTGGAGAAGTGTTCCTTGAAGTCGTCATTGCCGATTCTTCCGATGACCTTGACGACCCTCGAGATCTTGAATTTCACCCTGGTCGAGCGAATGAACTTTGGGTCGCGAACCGAGCTACTGATAGCATAACCATCGTTCACGATACCGGGCTCGAAACACAATACTCAGAGAACCGCCGTGATTCCCACAGAAACCACTTTCTCGAAGAAGTGAGTGCGATTGCCTTCGGTTCCTATCATCCTGAATTTGATTGGCAATGGGGCTCTGCTCAAGAGACTCGTAACACCTACTGCGGCCAAGGTTCACCGAACAACTTCATGGGTCCCACACTTTGGCCTTCGTCGTTGTCTCACTTCGCCATGGAACATCAATCCGATGGATTACTCGGCAGCCACATCGACATGAATCATGAATCTCCATACGGCGTTGGTATTGCTCACGATTCGGACAATGCTTACTGGTACAACGATGGCTACTACGGTGAGTTGGTGTACTACGACTTCCAAGAAGATCATGATACCGGGATGGATGACCACTCGGATGCTATAGTCCGACGCTATGCAGATGTCCAACTCACGCATGCATTTGGTATTCCAGGGCACATGATTCTGGACAAAGATTCTGGAATCCTCTACATCGCAGACGCCGGTGCAAACCGAGTTCTTTGGGTCAATACCGATGACACAACCACTTCATCACTGGACATTATGGGTGAATCCTCTCGTCTTGAACCTCTTGCTGAGTATTCGGATATGACCGGTATTGAATGGGGCGTTCTTGACACTGGACTCAATCGGCCAAGCGGTATCGCTCTTGACGGTGATCAATTGTTTGTTTCTACCAACGGTGACGGAAAAATCACCGCTTACGAATTAAATACAGACGGCAAAGGTGGCGTTCAAGCCGATTCGATTCAAACAACGGCCTCTTCCATTATGGGTCTTGAAATAGGCCCGGATGGTCTTCTGTATTACGTCGATAACGGCCAAGATGAAGTTGTTCTGATTCAACCAGATACCGATGCAGATTCCGATGGAGTCGGCGATTCGATTGACAACTGTCCTTTCGTGGCCAATGCAGCACAAGCAAATTATGACGGCGATGCAATGGGTGACGTTTGCGATAATGATACGGATAACGACACTGTACTGAACGACGTCGATGCTTGCCAATTCGGCAACATGTCGTGGATCTCAACGCTTGCAACCGACCATGACATGGACGGTTGTGCGGATTTGACCGAAGACGATGACGACGACAACGACATGGTCAACGACGACATGGACCGATGTCCTAAGGGAGAACTTGCGTGGATTGCTACAACCGCTACAGACTACGATTCCGACGGATGTCAAGACAGTTCCGAAGACCTTGATGACGACGATGACCGCATCTGCGACGGTATGCAATCCGACGGAATCTGGGCGTGTACACCTTCAACGACCGGTGTTGATGAATGCCCAATGAGTGCTCCATCGTTCTCTTCGATTCAATCGAACGATGCTGACCAAGACGGTTGCGAAGACCTTACTGAAGATACCGATGATGACAACGATGGCTTCTCTGATGGCGGTGATGATTGTCCACAAACCTACGGTCTAAGTTCCGTTGGTGGCCCACTGGGATGCGAAGACTACGACGGTGACGGTTATGCTGATTCCGTAGACGAGTATCCAACCGAAGCAACGCAATGGTCTGATACCGATGGCGATGGCTTTGGTGACCAAGCCGATGGCATAGACGGTGATGCTTGCCCGTCAACCGTTGGGACCTCTTCGATGGACCGTAAGGGCTGTCTTGATTCCGACAAAGACGGTTGGTCTGACCCAGATACGGGTTGGACTTCGGAGGATGGAGCCGATGCTATGCCAACAGTGAGCAGTCAACACGTGGATGCTGATGGCGATGGCTTTGGAGACGCATTGACTGGTTTCCAAGGCGATGAATGCCCGGGAGTTTCAGGCACTTCATCCGAAGATCGTTTCGGATGTTTCGATGCTGACGGTGACGGTTGGTCGGACGCTGGCGATGCCTTTGTCGACGATGCGAGCCAACATGCTGACGACGACGCAGACGGATACGGCGACGCCCCTGGTGGCAACGCTGCAGATGATTGCCCTGGTTTGTTTGGCCTTTCCTCTGAAACTCGGCTCGGCTGCCCCGACGCTGATGGCGACGGTTGGGATGATTACCTCGACCAATTCCCTGAAGATGTTCTGCTTTGGTCGGATGCTGACGGTGATGGATACGCTGACCAAGCCGGTACAGAATTCTCGGATGATTGTCTTGAAGTCTCTGGCACTTCGACGCTTGACCGAAGGGGTTGCCTCGACAGTGATGCCGATGGTTGGTCGGACCAATCAGATGCTTATCCAATGGATTCTACTCGATACTTAGCCAGCGATTCGACTTCGTTTTCCACTCCTCTGGTTGCCGTTTCATTGGTGATTGTTACGTTGTTACTTGTTGGCCTGTTTGCCATGAATCGACGTCGTTCTCCGATTGCTCAACCACTTCCTCTCCCTGTTCAGCCGCTGCAAGCAATCAATGCACCCGTCGAAACGCCGGCAGCACCCCCGCTTCCTCCAGAAGGCCTTCCGGCCGGTTGGACCATGGAACAATGGACTTGGTACGGCGCAGATTACCTGAAGAACCGTTGAGTATTGATACGTGAGAGGTTTTCTGATGCCTGAAATTTTTCCTTCGGTAACGGGGAGAAATCTCAATAAAAAAACGCTCACTATTCCAGATGATTACAACAGCGAACCGCTTCTTGTTATTGCTGCGTTCGAACAATGGCAACAGCGTGTCGTGGATGAAGTGATTTCCGCCTTTGAAGCAAACAATCTTGGGCAAAACCATACCATCATTGAGATTCCAGTGATTCAACGGTCGACGCGGTTTCGTCAAATTCGGCTTGACGCCATCATGCGGGCCGTTATCCGGGACCGTGACATACGTCAAAGGACGGTTACCGTCTACCTTGACAAGAAGGCATTCCGTGACAGCTTAGAGATTCCAAACGATTCTGCAGTCCACTGGTTCTTGGTTGACCATGCCAGTAAGAAAATACGTATGCGTGGGATAAACGTGCCCTCTTCCGAAGAATTGCGCCAACTCGTTTCCCTTTCTTCGTGATGGACAGAACTTCAATCCGATAGCCCACGGTTCGAGCATTTCACCTGTATCGAATGCTCCCCGGGCCTTTCTTTTCACATGGCCGATGGATTCATGTGTATGTTCAATCACCTTTGGTCATGCAACGGGTTTTTTCGTTGATTTGCGTCTTGTTTTTTCTTGCAGGCTGCCTTGGCGCTTCCTCAACCGGCTGCGGTGAAGGCTACGAAGAAATGCATGCTGGCGACTATTCGATTGATTCCATCACTCTTGATGCTACGACAAATCAACTCAGTGTAGTGGTTAAGAATGAAGAAGGGGCATCAGGTTTCATTCGAGAGAATGAATCGTTAGAGCAAGAACAAACCATTTGGATAGCTTTGCATATTCAGCATAATGGCCAGACCACTTCCATTCGAGGTGAAGATTCTGAACATTCTTGGACCGTAACTGGAGATTCAAGTAACGGTGATTCATGGATCAGTACGGTGACATTCACGAGCCCAGATGGATTTTGCGATTCAGGTTGCGAGGAAATCAGATTTTCCGCGGGTTATTACGATGGAGTATTCTATCACGACGGAACGTGCGAGAGTTCTCCATGGTTTGCGGTCTAGGTTCCACTTACCCCTTTCTCGATTTCAATCAAGCCTACTCGAATCGTGAATGAAAAAAAATTTCCACGAGGGCTCCCTTTGCACACGCCCGTAACTACGTCGGTAGCGATCAACACGGCCCACTGCGAACCCTTGTTTACAGGCTGGCAATGTGCAACGGTGTTATGTTGAAACCCTCGTGTCTAGTTGGATTGTGCATAAGGGCATTACGCAAACCTCTGATGAGTTTGCCAAATTTTCTTATCCTTATCAATATGAAAAGATAAATCTTGATAACGGCTCGAATAATGGATTTCATATGGCTGACTTCAAGAGGGGAAGGAAATCTCAATCACAAAAGAAATCTTCTGAATCTCGCGCTAGGATGAAATCTCAAAGGATCGCAACGAAGAGAGAGAAAGTCACCCATTCCACTGGGTTTGCATTTTTTGAACCAGCGTTTGCATTAAAGAAACCATATCAGATTGGTCTTTTTAAATTTCAACCTGTGATTCCAATTATCCAGACTCAAGGTGTCGCCGATGCCTTCAGTAACCAATCGGATTACGGTAAGTATGCGCCTTTTGTGTTGAATCTTATGGCCGAATTAACGACTTGCGAGAGAGATTGGGAACACATTATGATTGATGAGGAAAGATTCACAGATTTGGAGTCTGAGGATAGAAGAAAGTTGATTTTGAAGTTTTCCAGTGATATAATCTTACTTTTGAGGATAAGAGGGTTAACGAATTTCACCACACCATTTGACATTACAGGTTCAACTTTCCAAGACTTGAAAAGTAAATCAAAAACTGTAGAACTAAGAGTTAGATCTGCTCAATCATTAATTGAATTTATGCCAAGTCCAAATCCAAATCCAAGGTTGCCTGGAGATGAGGATTTCAAATGGATTGAAGAGAATTGTTACGTTATAAATCGGCTTAACCAGGATGGAAGAATGAATTTTATTCATGACATATACGACACTTTGAATTTCCCAAACATGTCGGTTCAACTCATGTCCATATGGGCTGGTATCGAATCTATTATCCTTTCAGAAACTCCCGGTACTAGGAAATCGATCAAGTCAAGATGTGCGATTATATTGGAAGATGAAGTAGAAAAACAAAAATCTACATTTAACAGAATAGGAGAACTTTATGACTTTCGTTGTGAGGTAATTCACGGTAAGAAAAACTTTGACATGCTTTCACACATTGGAGACTTTGACCTCTCAACTGAGATTCCTAAAATAGTTGGTGAAAACACAAAAAAGTTATACGAGTCATATCAACTATTAACAGAATTGCTGTTGAAGGTGGTAGCGAGGGGAAAATTCTGGACTCGTGAAGAACTAAGAGAACTTCAGAAGGGTTTTTCTGTTTGAATATTTTTCCGGCGGTTTAGCTGTGTACAACGGGTTCCCTCGTAGCCGTATACGTCTACAACCGTAGCGTTGTATATGACCCACTGCAAACCCTTGTAGTCAATTTATTCGAACATATGGGTGTTATACTAGAACCCTTGTGAACAAACGTTATTCACTTATCCTCTTGACTTGTTTCATAATCTACAGGAGTATCCAATAGTATGTCTTTCACTTCGACTTCGTTAAGTGCATTAGTGATTTGTCCACCTAATGTTGTCAAATCATCGAAGCGGTTACCAGTGGTTTCCCATTCGGACTTAGCATCGTCAAGAGCCACACCTATTTTTTCATAGGCAGAAGTAAATGTTCCCATTTTTGTTTCGAAACGCGTCAAACGATTCTGAAGTGTTTCGAGATTTTCTACGACCTTCATGTTTCTAATACCAGTCAGTATAACATGGATGAAGGGATAAAAGGTTGAAGGGGATACAGGAATCACTCGCTGTTCAAGCATAGCGTCTAGTAACTGAATTTTATTTCCTTTACGTGGAATGATGTTCTTTTCATTGATTCCATTTTTGTCCGACACAACAGCATAATAAATTGCTTCCGTCGGGATAAACATTAGTGCAAAATCCGTAGTTCCGCTTCCTGGATTAATATGTTTTTGAATTTCAACTACCTTGGTCATTACAGCTTTTTGAAACCCTTCAAACTCCGTTTTGATGTTATTTCGGTGGTTTTTTTGTTCAGATTCGCTTTTACCATTTAATGGCTCTTGGATGAGATTGATGTATCGTTTCCATGCCTCTCTTGGAAATTTAGAATCTACTGGAACATTCAAAGAACCGGTTTTCAATAGCACATCAACACCTCCCTGCTGTGTTGTAGCATCATCATCCGTGACAGCTTGTCTTTCCCAAGCAGAATCAGGAAGATATTGTCTACACATATCTTCAAGCAATTTTTCTGCAGCATCACCGCGAATACTTGGTTTGATGAGAACATCACGTAGGTCTCGGCTAAAATCTATTACTTCCTTCCGACCTTCTGTAGAGAGTGTAATTTCATTTCTAACATCAGAGAGCAATGTTTGCATTTCCTTGTATTCTTCCTGCATTGTTTGATAGGTCTCAGTAACTTTTTGATTAGATTCAAAAACAGGAGATAGTTCATTTGATTGCCGTGTCCTAAAATACACAACAAGAATCAAAATCACTAGAACAAGGAGCGTTAGGAGTTCGACTAAATCTGCCATATTTGTCCAACCTCACTTCGCCAATATAATTCCTTTGTAGTCTTTCAAGAACGTGTGTATTGAACATATACACAAGGGGGGCCCTTGCATCCCTATACGATCACAAAGGTACCCACGTGGCTGTATACGACTACGACCGGTCCCCTCGTATACAGACGATTTGAAGTTTACTCAATGTTAACGCCCGAATGTACAAAGGGGTTCCGATGACTATACCATCAAATTTCAAATAACTGATACGATGTAAAGTAACTATGGGCGATGAATTTGAATGGTTTCACTGGGAAGTTGCGACTGCAAATAAAGATCTTTCTACTAATTTCACCGACGAGGTTCTGGGACATCTTGAGTTAATCAGAGAAGAAAGATACAAACCTATACGTCTGTATGATAATAAAGTCCTATTGATACCGTTTAACGAAAAAATACTAAAAGAACTGAAACTAACTCACAAATCTAACAATGTCAAGTTTGTTCCTGGGATTTATTGTTTTGTTGGACCAAATGCGGAATATAATGAGAAACCTGCAACAAGGCTTGGAGAGTCAAGAAATTTAGGAGTAAGAGTGGGTTCGGATCACAAAAAATTTCACGAAGATTGTGTGGGATTCATTATGTTACAAACCAACGGCATTAATGGCGAATCACTATTTGCAAATCGCTCTATCAGGGGAATCATAGAGCGCAAATTGAAAGGCTTCTTCTTCAACAATAAAATCCCTTCAACTCAGATGCGTTTTGACAAATCGACTGGTAAATTCATCCCTAAAACAGATAGTTGGGATGTAGCATCAATAACTGATTTAAGAAAACTAGAATCTTTTCTAAATGAATTCAAAAAAGAGTTTAACAAATCCTTCAGCGGAAGAGAGTGGGCATATGACTTTGCAAAAAAATGCAAAAAAAACAGAAAAAAGAAATTCGTTTAAATTTGGTGTTCTAGTTTTTAATCTATTTGGAAGAGTTTGTGAAGAAACAGCCAAGATTCTAATTCGAAACGGAAGATCTTCGTAAGGGTAATGCATCAAAATGAATAGAGTCAGTGAAGCGTGTTAAGGAATAGCATATGTTCACGAGGGGTCATGCTAAACACCCTTGTACACGATAAACCTCTATCCATGGGTTCGCAGTGGGTCGTGTTCGTCCCTAGCGTTGTGAAGGGTCCACTGAGAACCCACTAAGTTGTCTAAATATATACATGGGTTTGAGCATAGACCCTTGTAAAATAAATAATAGGCAATTATATAAATAAAGAAATCATACGAATTTCATGGCTAATCACGATAATTATTGTACTTGTGGTGATAATAAGGCGGCACTAGACTGTAGTGAAAACATGTGTTCTCTGTGCTGCGAAAGTTCTGAATGCCCGAGGCACGGGGAAGGAGATAGCCATGTAGAAGAAAGTTCATCGGGCACAACCGAAGAGCCAAACTGTGATACATGCCATACCAATGATTGTGTCGTCACATTAGGTGATGATGATTGTGAACATCCGGAAACCAGTTATAATGATATGACGGGTTCTACAGTCTGCATGTGTTGCTTATCAGGAGTTAGTGGAAGTGATGTTTCTGACGAAGAATGGATGCAACAAAATGATGTTGGACGAGATGAGATGCGGGGGTGGTAATTGTGCCCACCTGTGACGGATGCCTGAAATCCTTCGATTCTTGGGAAGAATTAGGTGAGCATCAATTAGATTGTTCAGGTGATTTAAATGACGATCCAGCGCAACCAGAATTAGCAGATTGGGATGATGGTGGGGGCGTTTTTGAAAATGCAGAGGAAGCTTATGACAACCATGATTGGGATGCCGCTGATGATTGATAATACTAATTGTTTGCCAATTAAACACAACGGCCCCCCACGTGTATGTATACGTACATGAGGGTACCGACGTAGAT
>Ga0206126_10002981_pt1 | contig 17589 bp, 18 predicted proteins | sample Helgoland_Spring_5_FD_148621 | JGI IMG/M metagenome (GOLD analysis project Ga0206126, IMG submission 148621) | Pelagic subsurface seawater microbial communities from Kabeltonne, Helgoland, North Sea - Helgoland_Spring_Bloom_20160412_1 | ecosystem: Environmental > Aquatic > Marine > Epipelagic ...
CAGCATGACCGCCGGCAAAAGCCATTGCGGGTGCAAAACCTACTATGGCTGAGAAAATTATATTCTTCATTTTGAATCCTACGTTTAAGTTTAGAAAAAAGGCCAGCCTCCTATTTAGAGAAAGCTGGCAAGTTAGTTCGTCCTCTGACTACAGGCTGGGATACCCTTTGAGAGGACTTGTTCCGGACCTTACCGAGTGATGCTATTTCATGAATTTTTGTAATTTTAATCTAGTCTTAATTGTAGATTGGTTATATTGGTTTATACCACAGCCTGCGAGGTACGTCAGAGAGCCAGATGCCACAACTTCAGAGTGAAGGGTAACAACACGTATAAGATTGTCCACAAGGGCGCTTCAGGCATTGCTATGGATGGCGCTGGAGTTAAACTAACCAATCTATGATTTAAACTTGAATTACATTTTTAGCTTCTTTTAGCCTGAGGCCAGATCAACTAGGTAAAGGATAGCCAAATGTATGCAATTATAACAAACTGGGAATTTGCCAAAATAACGGATGAGATGCTCCAAACAATAGAGAACGTATTTTTTCCACGTTTGAAAGCTCAAGGAGCTTTAGATGTTTATAATATCCAAACTACCGAAACCGCTGGCTCTGTAGTATCAGTTTGGCCTGATAAGGATACAGCCGATAAAGCAATGGATGAAGTTCAGAGAGTAAGATCGGAAGCTACTTCCACATTTGATTCTAAAGTCATTTCAGTGGCTAGTGGCCCAGTGATAGTTAAGGCTTAAGGTAGTTTTCAGGCCATAAGGTTTACAAACCTGATAGCTGTTTTGGGAGGCGACACTACAGCCCATGAGGTACGTCAGAGAGCCAGACATCATAACTGTGGCGCCAACTATTGAGAGCATAGATTTAGGCTGCGCTAGCAATCGGATGCGAGTTCTCATTAGTTTGACAGCACCGTTGGAAATGCTCAGCAGGGGGACTTTATCAGAAAAGTCCGCCCTTGCAGCTATGGGCACACATCAACACTCCACCTCCAAAGTCTGGTATTTTTGAAATCTCAAGAACATCTATCATGGGTTACTTCATATTATAAATTCACAGAAAGTACGGGCCAAAAAGAATTCGGTCATTTACTACATTTTTCATATAATTTTCTCTTCTATTGTTAAGATTTCTGAAAAAATAAGTACTAATGGCACCCTTTTATGTAGTTTTGTTACATTAATGGGAAAATAAACGCAATACTTTGAGCCACCCGTCCAGCATAAAATTGCTAGAATTACCGAAACACCCCGAAAACTCCTTGGATTTCGGCATTTCAACACTCATCCCTGATCAAGTTGACAAATGAGTAGTTCCAACCCAGATGTAGTATTACTCCAGAACGAAAGGGCCGCGCAGTTGAGCACAAACAATTTGATCGAGATAATCAAACAATCGCTTCCCGGCCTGCGCAAATCAGACCGGAAGGTCGCAGAGACAATCCTGCGCAACCCGTCAAAGGCAACCGAAATGAAGCTCGCCGAACTTGCGCGCGCCTCAGGGGTAAGCGAGCCGACGGTTGTACGGTTCTGTAATTCGGTTCGCTGCGTTGGCTTTCAGGATATGCGCTTGAAACTAGCCAAATCCCTGGCCTTTGGCCTGTCCACGTCTCATGTAGCTATTTCCGAGGTGGACGCGCTCCACGAGGTCGTCAACAAGATCTTTGACTTTAACTTAACCAGTCTGGATTGGGTTCGCACAAATTTGAACGTACCTGAGCTGGAGCGCGCCGTTGAGGCCATAATGGTGAGCAAGTCTCTACACTTCATTGGCCTTGGCGCCTCCGCAATCGTGGCACAAGACGCCCAGCAAAAATTCCCGCTGTTTGGCGTGGCCACACACGCCAGCGTGGATATACATCAGATGCTGATTGCTGCTTCAATGATGGGAGAGGGCGATGTCTTGTTCGCTGTATCGAATTCCGGAAATACGCGAGAAGTCATTCAGGCCACTCGGCATGCCAAACAACGTGGCGCGACAACAGTTGCCATCACCGGCGCCAACAGCCCGCTCTTGCGGCATTGTGACATTGGCCTTTTGGTCGAAACACTTGAAAATACCGACGACTACACGCCGACCATCTCGCGTGTTGCTGCGCTCGTTGTTATCGACATCCTCTCAACAGTTGTCGCATTGCGCCGCAAACCGGAAGAGCGCCACAAGGTCATGGAAATGAAGCGCTACATTGCAGACGTTCGCGCAACTGGAGTGATATAGGCAGCATGAGTGAACAAGCCCCCTGGCAAGTCGTCAAGCTTACTCGACTACTGGGGCGAAGGCTAATGAATTATCCCTTGGGTGACTTGACGAGGTTGCGTGAGTCGTAATTTTTACACCAAACGCTGTAGCACATCCCATGACGCCACCTGGGCAATGGCAAAAAGCCCGATTAACCGCCATCAGGGACAATCTTCAGGGTTCTGCAAAGTTGGGGTCTTACGATTTGGATCTCACTGTGCTCGGATGCGGCCAAGTCAATCTTGGCAGGGTCTTCTGTGTTGAACGAAAACATCCCCCAATGATGGGGGATAAGGATTTTCGCATGACGCGCAAAAAATATTGCCTCATCCAAGGTCAAATTGCCTGGTATACCATCAGCTAGACGCTCAGCGTCGCGGCCGTTCACCGGCAGCAAAGCAATATCTGGTGAATAGGTCGACACAGCCATGTCCAAGTCTTCAAATGGTATTGTATCGCCGGAATGATAAAACCGAGTGCCGTCAACTTCGATACCGTAACCTAGAAATTTGTGACGGCCCAAAGCGTCCAACTCTTCGGCTTCATGGGCAGCTGGAAACACCTTGATCTGCAACCCATCTAGGGAGATTTCATCACCGGTATCGACCAAGATCAGCTCTACCGCTTGGCCTATCCGCTCTCGAGCTAGATCCTCACATGATGCGGGCACGACAAAACGGACCTTGGGAAAGCGCTCAAAAAGCGGGCCAAGCGTATCTGGGTCAAGATGGTCGGTATGCGCATGTGTAATGAGAACGTAGTCAATTTCAGGTAGCTCGCCAACTATGATAGGAGGTGGAGCCATCCTTTGGTGATCGTGTTTCTTACCATCGTATTTGTGCGCTAGGCTGTCTGACAAATATGGATCAATCAGTACGCGTTTTGTACTGCTTTCCAGCCAAAAACCCGCCTGCCCCAGCCAGAACAATGCTAAGTGGTTGGGCATTGGGCGCCCCTTATGAATCTCAAACGAAAGGACCATCGAGACACCCAAGAATATTTTGCACAGCCATCATCGTAGCACGATCCACGCTTTCTGTTGTGAAGCCGCCAATATGCGACGACATAGTCACCCCAGGATGATTCAGCATTTCTACCCGCTGCGGCGGCTCAGATTCAAAAACATCTGTCCCGTAAAATCCGATTTGACCGCTTTCGAGCAAAGATGCCAAGGCCGTTTGATCGATGAGACCAGCGCGCGCTGTGTTGACCAGAACGGCGCCTTTCATGCAGGCACCAACCTCTTTAGGCCCCAATACCGCACTGCCGTCTTCGGGCATTGGGCAATGCAGTGAAATAGCATCTGATTTTTTTACTACTTCAGCCAGCGACCCTCGTTGGAAGTTTTGATGCTGTATCGCATCCTGGTTGGTATACGGGTCATAGGCAATGACGTTTGCACCGAGTGATAGACATATCTGCGCCAATTCCTGACCAATCGCTCCTAATCCCAGAATGCCAACCGTTGCACCTTTGATCTCACGACCACGCAGGCGCGGCCATTCGCCAGCCTGAATTCCAACATGGGTCTGCGTTAATTGGCGAAGCCCCGTTAGGATATATGTCAGTGCAAGCTCAGCAACGCTGCGTGCATTTGCACCTGACGCTTTACACACCTTAATCCCCTTTTCAGCCAGCACCTGCAAAGGCAGATTATCGATTCCGGTCCCGTTCCGACTGATTACCTTTAGCTCACTGGCCGCATCAATGACCTTTTCAGAAACAGGCTCAACACCCGCCAACCACGCCACGCATCCTGGCATGGCCCCAATTAGATCTGCTTCGTTGGGCATTACGCCTGGCCGTACACTAACTGGTTCTAATCCAACTTCACGCAACGCATCCAGCGCTGGATGTGTACAATCAGAAAGCGATCGGGGTGTGATTAATACCTTCGCACCGCTCATCGTCCTGCAACCTTTGTCGCGATTTCCGAAATCGCATTAAATCTATCACCGGCTACAGGGATCTCGATGTTAAACACCTCCGCAATGACCTGCGTCCACCCGTAAATAAAGTAAGTCCACCCATCCTCGACCTGAAGACACAGCGCCGTTTTGGCCGCATTTGCCTGATCCAGAAACACCAGATTACCCCGATAATTCAGCTCCCAGATGATGGCGTTTTTTGGGAAAGGCGCCGCATCGCTTAGTGGAGAACCGGGAGCGTCTTTGCCCAACCCCGTCGCATTGATCACAACGCTTCCCGCAGCCATTGACGCCAAGATGTCGTCATTGTCTTGGGCTGTTGCCGCCAGACGGTATTCAATCGGAATATCACTGCCTAGGCTTTCATGAATTTCGCGGATGTGGTCCAATCTAGGCTGGGACCAGTTCGACACAACAATCCTCTTTGGTCGATTTTCGCCCCTGCTTTCCTGCATCAGATGCCAAGACAGTGCGATAGTTGACCCTCCGGCCCCAATCGAAAATAGTTCGGCCCCCGTATCCGCAAAGTGATCTTTTGGCAGGAAGCCATCCAGCGACAAACCTGACGAAATTGGGTCCTTCGCATGGCAAATCAGCTTACCATCCCGTTTCGAGATGCAACTAGTTTCGGCCATAAGCGTCGCATGAGGATCAATCACGTCAAACATGTCTTTGCAGGCTTCAAAAAGATCCAATTTGTGTGTCGTCACCAACGCACCCAATGACAACGGGTCATTTTTCAAGAAATCCACTGCTTCACGATAGTTTTCAGCTGTATCATGGGGGGGGAAATCAATGCCCTTGATTTCGACATCACCCAATCCCAAATACTCAGCCCAAACCGGAAAAATCTTCATGATCGAAGATTGGCCCGTCGTTACGCCAATAAAATAGAATGTCGGGCGCGTTGCTGGAGAATACGTCATTGAGCGCTTCGAATTTTAGCGGCGCGATCAACAGACATCTTGGCTTTTTCAGTAATCTGAGCCCAGTCTCCGTTGGCGATATCTGCCTTAGTGGCGATCCATGTGCCGCCTACGGCTCGGACAGTAGGCATAGACAACCACTGATCTAAATTCTCTAACGTTACGCCGCCTGTCGGGTTAAATCCTATCTCTGTGTGCGCGTAGGGCGCCGCAATGTTGCGCAGCAAGTTCGGTCCACCCGCAGCCATTGCTGGGAAAAACTTCACCATCTTGCAACCTGCTTTCAGTGCGGCCTGTAGGTCTGTTGGTGTCATAATACCTGGGGCGAATGGAAGCCCAACCTCTTCTGCACGCAATAGAACATCCAGGTCCAAACCAGGTGACAAAGCAAATTTCGCTCCTGCCGCCTTTGCATCGTCAACTTGACTTTCAGTCAACACGGTTCCTGCGCCAACAAGCAGCTCAGGCCGCTGGGAAGAAATTGCAGCGATGCTGTCAAGCGCGGCGTCAGTTCTGAAAGTGATCTCGGCAACCGGCAACCCGCCTTCCAAGAGCGCGTCAGCCAAAGGCACAGCGTCAGCCGCGGCATCAATAGCAATCACAGGAACAACGCCGTACTGCTCAATTTTCTCAAAAATATTCACTGTTCGTGGTCTCCCGTTTCGTAAACACGCTCAATTTCCGCAGCCGTTCGCGGGCGGTACGAAGAATTCGGTGCTTCCTTCCAGCCGGATCCGTCGGCCACAATGCGACTGGCCATTCCGCCAGACCGTTCGATAATTGAATAGTCCTGTCCGGAATCGGAGGGATAACAAAAGCTCATCACCAGAGGCGCTGCACCAGTATTCACAGAGCGGTGAATCCAGAAAGGCGGCACATAGATCATCTGCCGTGGAAACACTTCCAGAACCCGCGTTTCGCCCTCAGGTGACTCCAACAACATCACCCCTTCCCCAGATTCACCGTAATAGGTTTCAGGGCGGTTTGCCGTGGCGTGGATATGTCCACGCGTCATGAAAAACTCTTCCCCAATTCGACCGGGTTCCATGAAGGTTGTCCCGAAGATCAGATCTCCATGCCCGGCATCCGGCCGAACATCTGACACCTTATATACAATCTCGTCTCCACCTTGCTCTAAAACCTGAGAAAACGCTGCGCCATCTTCATAAAGCCCCACCAGCTCACTGAGCTTCTTACTGTAATGGCCTGTTGCACCTTCCAGTTCAGCATTTGAAGGATCGATGCGGTGTGATGTGGGACTTGGAATCACGCTAACCTCCTATACTCGGTAGTATTACTACTCAAATTATAGATAATTTACAAGATTATTTTAGTAAAATATCTAAAATACCTCAATATTTTCTTACTTAGCCTAATTTATCCATCATTATTGTAGTATTGCTACTTTTAAGGATTGACCCAATCAATCCGCTGCGCCATTGTGAATGTCGGAGGCGAATCAATGAATGATCGCGTGAAACACATTTTTATTTGGCCTGCTTTCCTGCTGGTGCTCGTAATCACGCTGTTCCCCCTGATCTACGCACTAACCGTGAGCTTCCAAACCGTAAGGATCGTCCCACCGACGCCAGCTCGGTTTGTTGGCTTTGACAACTATGCAGACATCCTCGCGAACGCCCGCTTCTGGGGGGCCATCGCAACCACAGCGACGATCGTGATTATTTCAGTTTTGGCCCAGTATGCCATTGGCTTTTCCGTGGCTTTGGCCTTGCATCACAATGTTCCTGGCGCGTCCTTGTTCAGGGTTACATTCCTATTGCCAATGTTTCTTGCTCCGGTGTGCGTCGCGCTGATTGCTAAAATGATATTCCACCCGGTTCTAGGGCCAGCCAACGAACTTTTCTCTATGTTCGGCCTCGAAAACCTGCCGTTCCTCACCGATCCAAACTTCGCTATTGCCGTTCTAATTGCCATCGAAACTTGGCAGTGGACACCTTTTGTCGTGCTCTTGATGTTAGCTGGACTTCAGAACTTGCCAGCTGAGGTGTTTGAGGCCGCTCGTGTCGATAATATTTCAGCTTGGCGACGGTTCCGCGACATTACATTCCCGATGCTCTTACCACTTTCAGCTGCGGTCATTTTCATCCGACTGATCGAAGGGTTCAAAATCATCGATACCGTATTCATCTTAACCGGAGGCGGGCCAGGCACATCGACCGAAACTCTAACGTTATTTGCCTATAATGAAGGCTTCAAAAAGTTCAACATTGGTATGACTTCGGCGCTGAGCTTTCTCTTTCTAATCGTCGTGATTGTCTTTGGTACGCTTTATCTGGCTGGCGCGCGCAAACTGACGCAGAGGTATGCCCAGTGAGACGTGAGAGCTTTCGCAAGGCGGGTTTTCTGCTCAGCATGTTTTGGCTGCTGCTATGCATTTTCCCGCTTTGGTGGGTGCTGGTCACGGCATTCAAACCACCCTTGGCAGTGAGTGGTGGAGCTACCTACTTACCTTTTTGGGACTTCCAGCCTTCGCTCCATGCATTCCGCGATGCATTTTCTGGAATCCGAGGTGATTTCTGGGGACCGATCAGCAGTTCAATTTTTATTTCCATCGTCTCAACAGGTCTGGCCGTGCTGCTGGGCTCCATGGCGGCCTATGCTTTGATCCGGTTCAAATTCAGCATTCATCTATTGGCGGGTTTGCTATTTGCCGTGTTGGCCATTGGTGGCTTCGTTGTCATGACTGAGATGTGGAACATACGTGTGCCGTATGCGCTTCTGGTGGTCCTATTTGTTGCATTACCGGTGTCTGTATGGGCAAACGGCCGCAATCTCCCCGGTCCGGTCCTCGGCAACGATGACGTCACATTTTGGTTCGTCTCACAACGAATGTTTCCGCCGATTGTGTCCGCTTTTGCATTGTTTTTGCTATACGCAGAAACTGGAAAAGCTGGCTTTCGCCTGTTGGACACCTTTGGCGGCATGGTCCTAGCCTACACTGCCTTCGGGTTACCCTTTGCGGTTTGGCTGATGCGGGATTTCTTTGAAAGCGTCCCTGTTGAAGTCGAAGAGGCCGCCATGGTTGATGACATTGGTCGTATGCGCATTTTTGCTCAAATTGTGCTCCCAATGTCTCTGCCCGGATTGATCGCGACATCAATGGTTGTTCTGGCATTTATTTGGAACGAGTTTCTGTTCGCCCTGCTTCTAACGTCGTCAAGGTGGCAAACGCTGCCAATCCTACTGGCAGGGCAAAATTCTAGTCGAGGTGACGAATGGTGGGCCATTTCAGTAGCAACACTGATTTCGATCATACCAATGATCCTAGTCGCCACATTCTTGGGCCGCATGATGCGCTCAGGAATGCTCTCTGGATCAATCAAGTAAGTTTTCAACGGAAAAATGGAGAAACCAATGAAAAACCTATTGCTTAGCGTCGCAGTACTACCGCTTGCGACCATAGTGCATGCAGAGTGCTTGCCGGATTACACAGGCGTCACTTTGACAATTTCAACACAGAACGGACCGTATGTTGCTTCGGCACTTCAGACAGCAGCTGAAAGCTGGGAGGCAAAGACTTGCGGGGAGGTGAACTTGGTTGAGTTTCCGTTTGGCGAGCTCTATCCTAAGTTTTTGACAGGTATGAGCCAGCAGACTGGAGATTTTGACGTTATCGGTTTCATTCCTGCTTGGGTTCCGGATTTCGCGCCGTATCTCTCAACAATGCCTGCCGAAATGCAGCAAGGCGAAGCTTGGGATGATATACATCCAGTATACCGTGAACGCCTGATGTCATGGGGTGGCGAAATCAAATCCGCCACCATGGATGGCGACATGCATATGCTGAACTTTCGCTCTGATCTCTTCGAAGACGAAGCCAACAAGACCGCGTTCATGGAGCAGTACGGCTATGATCTGGCCGCGCCAATCACATGGGACCAGTACTACGATATTGCTGAGTTCTTCAACGAATCTGATGCTGTTAATTATGGCACCGCCGAGGCATACGCGCGTGGCGGGCAACAGTTCTGGTACTTCTTCAGCCACGCTGCCAGCTACACGAACAACCCTAGCAACCCAGGGTCGATGTTCTTTGACCCTGAGACCATGGATGCACAAATCAATAACGAAGGCTGGCTTCGCGCATTGGAAGAATACAAGCGCGGCTTGGACTTTGGCCCTCCGGGTTCTTTGAACAACGGGTCCGGTGACGTACGCCCACTTTATGCAGGTGGTTCGGTCGCAATGAACCTCGACTGGGCAGACTCGGGCATTCTTGGTGCAACAGAGGGTTCGATTGCCGGAAGTGTACGTACCGCAATGCTTCCAGGCTCTACACAGATCTGGAACCACGTGACCGGCGAGTGGGACATGTTTGACGAACCAGTTGCGTCGCCATTCCTTGCATTTGGTGGATGGCAATTGGCTGTTCCCATCGATAGCAAAAATCAGGAAGCCGCATGGTCTTATGTTGCGGAACTAACCAGCCCTGAGCTTTCCGGTGCAGCAATTGTTACGGCGAATACAGGTGTTAACCCCTATCGACTCAGTCACTACGACAACATCGAGAACTGGCTTTCGATATTCACTGAAGAAGAGGCACGCAGCTATCTGTCGGCACAACGTGCATCACTTGACGCACCAAACGTGGCGCTTGACCTGCGTCTTCCTGGGTTCTTCTCCTACACAGAAATCCTCGAAATCGAGCTTTCAAAAGCACTTGCGGGTCAGGTTGAACCACAAGAAGCGCTCAATACGATTGCTGCGGAATGGGACGAGCTCACAGATGAGTTTGGTCGCGATAGTCAACTCGCTGCCTATCGAGCTTCAATGGGCCTCCCACCACTGAACTAGACCAATAAAAGCAGCGACAGAACTTCGGGCGCCGAAAGGTGCCCGAAGTATTTTATTAGGAAGGTAAAATGGAACATATCGAATTCCGCAAAATTTCAAAATCGTATGGGGCTGTCGAAGTCGTTCCACCGCTTGACCTGTCGATCCATCAAGGTGAATTCATCGTTCTTGTTGGACCGTCTGGCTGTGGTAAAACGACTACTCTCAGGATGCTCGCAGGCTTGGAAGAGACCACGAGTGGCCAAATCTTGATCGACGGCAACGATGTTACGAACAAACGGCCCGGCGAGCGGAATTGTGCAATGGTTTTCCAAAACTACGCCCTTTATCCACACATGAGCGTGCGAGAGAACATCGGCTACGCCATGAAAGTTCACGGCACCCCAAAGGACGAAATCGATAAACACGTAGATGAAGCTGCCGAATTACTCGGGCTTTCAGATTATTTGGAACGAAAGCCCCGAAATTTATCTGGCGGCCAAAGACAGCGTGTTGCTATTGGTCGTGCATTCGTACGCCAACCTCAAGTGTTCTTGTTCGATGAGCCGTTGTCCAATTTGGACGCCAAACTGCGCGTCGAAATGCGAAGCGAAATCAAATTACTACAGCGCCGGCTGAATACTACGGCCGTCTATGTGACCCATGATCAGGTAGAGGCGATGACAATGGCGGATCGCGTTGTTGTCATGCGCAGTGGTGTGATCGAGCAAGTCGACGCCCCAATCACTCTGTATGAACGTCCGGTAAACCGATTTGTTGCCAGCTTCATCGGATCCCCGTCCATGAACTTCTTTGACGCCAGAATTGAGGCGGGTGTCCTAATGATCGGCGATCAACGCATGCAACTTGCTGCCAAGGATGCGGATCGGATCGGAGACTATGGCAACGTAGTCTTTGGCATTCGTCCAGAACACTGTCGGGAAGCTGAGACCGCATCCCACTTGACCTTCGATGTTGAGGTTATTGAACCGCTGGGTTCAAATACACTACTGCTTGGCAAGATTGGTGGTCAAAAAATTATGACGCAAGTCGACCCAAGATTCATAGCAGAGGCAGGTGCACTTGCTACGGTACCAATTGATATGCAAGCCGCGCATTTCTTTAACCCGACAACCGAAGAGCGCATCTAGTATGGTTAGAGACCTTTTCCTGGCAATTGATGTTGGAACCGGCGGAATTCGATCCGCACTCGTGAGTCACGATGGTGAAATCCTAAAAATTTTTCACAAGGAGCATGAGCAGATCGTGCCGCGTTATGGATGGTCCGAACAGCGCCCTGCGGATTGGTGGGCGGGAACGGTCGAGACAATCAACCAAGTACTCGCCGAGGTGGATGGTGCCGCAGCGCGTGTCGCGGCGATCTGCGCATGCGGCCAAATGCATGGTGCAGTTCTTGTGGATTCAAACGGGCTTCTGACACGAGAAACAGCCCCCCTTTGGAACGACAAACGCACGCAACCTCAGGCCGACCAACTCAATAAGTTGATCCAACCCGACGACGCATTGCGCCTGACCGCCAACCTACCCTCTCCAGCTTGGCCGGCTTCAAAACTGATGTGGCTCATGGAAAATGACCCAGAAGCCGTCGCCCAGGCCGAAAGCCTGTTGATGCCAAAGGACTGGATTAACCTGAAACTGACGGGTGAGTACGCGCAGGACTACACGGAAGCCTCACTTAGCTTCTTAATGGATCAATCGACGAGGGATTGGTCGGACGAACTAATCGCCCTTACGGGAATTCCAAGAAATCTCCTCCCACCCATCCGAAACCCCAGCGAAATACTTGGTAGCCTAACGGAAAGGGCGGCAAATCGGTTGGGCTTGTCTCCTGGAATTCCCGTGCTGGTCGGAGCGGGCGACTATCCGACTGCATTGCTGGGCTCAGGGGTTTGTGGCGCTGGAATGGGATCTGATGTGACAGGCACTTCAACCATTATGACCCTGATCCACAACAATCCGGTTATGCATCCCGGTGTATCAAACCTGTTGGAGCCAAGTGGTAACTGGGGGAGCTTTACCCTACTCGACGCAGGTGGCGATGCGATGCGATGGGCACGACGAGCATTTCATGAAAACCGGCGAAGCTATAGCGAGGTTGCCGATGCGGCAACACGGGCTCAAGCTGGGTCAAACTCGCTGTTCTTCCTCCCGTATCTCAACGGCGAAAGGTTCTCGAACGCTCCGAATTCACGAGCCCAATTCTTTGGCCTAACGAGTGGGCATGGTCTCGCCGAACTCCATCGGTCGATCTTGGAAGGCGTGGCTTTTTCTGTTCGCCTCAGATTAGACGCGCTGCAAGGTTCTGCCGGACGCCCAGAACGTTTTGTCGCGTCATCCGGGGGGGCAAAATCAAGGCTCTGGCTCGAAATAAAAGCAAGCATGTACAATACCCCCTATGTCGTCCCAGAAGAACTGGAATGTGGTGTGGTCGGTGCCGCTATTCTAATGGCCAGCGCTACCGGTAAATTCACCGACCTTCGTTCAGCCAGCCGCCATATGGTACGATTTGGCGATCAGATCAATCCAAACCCTGAATGGTGCGAGCTCTATGATCGTATGATGCCAATATACTCTGATCTTTATAATGTATCACAACAGTTTTACGATCGGATTGATCGGCTATGAATAAAGTAATTCTTTGGGATTTGGACGGCACACTCATAGACAGTGAACCGGTACATGCCCTCGCTTTCTACGCCGCCATAAAAGATCTGAGACTAAAATTACCTTGTGGATTTTACGATGAATTGCTGGGTGTAAGCGGGTCAGAAGTTTACTCTAAACTTGTCGAAGCCACTGGTCTTCAGCTTGGATTGGACGAGTGGAGTGATTTGAAATTGAAGCACTTCGGATCTTTCTCCCAGCGAATAAGGCCAATAACCGGAATCCCTGAATTGCTTCGCAAACTCAGTTTGTACGGAATTCTAATGGCTGTTGTCTCAAATTCGTCCAGAACTGAGGTCGACCTCAGCCTAAATGGATCGAGCTTTCGAGACAATTTCCAGTTCACAATTTCGAGGAGCGACGTGGCCCAGGGTAAGCCCGCTCCCGATGGCTATCTTCTAGCCGCAAGCCGCCTCAACCAGAGACCACAGAATTGCCTCGTGATCGAAGACAGTCGGACAGGTGCTGCCGCCGGCCACGCCGCGGGCATGAATGTGATCTATCATCCGCAAGCCCCGGACCTTGATCCATCGCGTGGCATACAATACCTCCCCCCCTGCGCGACCCTACTGCCGTTAATCGAAACCTTTCTAATTTCAGAGGACCTTTCCTATGATTGATATCCCACAACTCACGCTCAATGACGGCTATAGGCTGCCACAACTCGGTATTGGTGTCTGGCAGATCGACGAGTCCACTACCCCGGGCGTGGTCTCCGCCGCGGTCGAGTTAGGCGTTCGGTTGATCGACGGCGCCTTTATTTATGGCAACGAGGCCAGCATGGGCGAAGGCATCCGCCAAACCCCAATCCCACGCGAAGACCTTTTCGTAACGTCCAAGGTGTGGAATGCTAGTCAGGGACACGCCGCCGCTCACAACGCAATCGAAGACAGCCTCAATCGCATCGGTCTCGAGTATCTCGATCTTTTGTTGATCCACTGGCCTTGCCCTGCACGCGATCAATATGTTGAAACATGGCGCGCGCTAATCGAGGCCCGTAACGCCGGCAAAGTCCGCTCCATCGGGGTATCAAATTTTAACCCTGATCACCTCGACCGACTGATCGCAGAAACCGGTGTCACGCCAGCTGTGAACCAAATTGAAATCAACCCTCGTTTCCAGAACGCCGATCTACGCGCAGCTAATGACGCCCGCGGTATTATCACCCAAGCTTGGACCCCGTTGGGCGACGGTAGGTCTTTTGATGCTCCAGTCATCAGCGCCGCCGCCAAGCGTACCGGGAAAAGCCCAATACAGGTGATTTTGCGTTGGCATTTACAACTCGGGCATTCGGTCATTCCCCGCTCGACGAAGCGCACACATCTTGCTAGCAATCTCGATATTTTAGACTTTCGTTTGAGTGACACTGAAATGGCAGCCTTGACAGCTCTGAATGCAGACGACCGTTGCGGCCCAGATCCAATCGCGTTCGAAGCGGATTGATCCCGTCATGCTGTATTTGCCACGTTGGCACTGTCAGAGTAAACTTGCTTGAATAGGGCAGGGCGGCACTGTCAGATTAAACTCGGTTGAAGCGAGCAGGGTGTATTTGTAGAATCCGCAAATGACAAAACACTCCCCATTCAGGTACTTTAAAACGAGCTCCGAGATTATTCGGTTTGCCGTAATACTGTATGTGCGTAAGGCGGTTAGCGTCACTGTTGGACGGCGTTCAAACAAGACACGAAGAAGGAGAGGAAGAAAAATGCAAGGATTTGGTGTTCATACCAGCATGTGGACCATGCAGTGGGACCGCAAAGGGGCAGAGCGCGCGGTAAAGGCTGCGGTCAATTATAACATGGATTTTCTGGAGATCGCACTTCTTGATGCGTCGTCGGTTGATGCCGAACACACGCGTCAACTGTTGGAAAACCACGAGATGAACGCCGTTTGTTCATTGGGCCTTCCAGAAGCTGTTTGGCCGTCAAGAAACCCAGAGGGAGCAATAGATTATTTGAAGGTTGTACTCGATACCGCTAAGGCGATGGGCACCATGGCGGTTTCTGGTGTTGTGTATGGGGGTATCGGCGAGCGTTCAGGCCAACCACCCACTGAAAGTGAGCTGTCAAACGTTGCCGGAGCGCTTGAAGCTTCTGCAAAGTATGCGAAGTCGCTTGGATTGCAATTCGGGATCGAACCGGTCAATCGCTACGAGACACATTTGCTCAACACTGGCTGGCAAGCACGTGAAATGATCGAACGCATCGGGTCGGACAACATTTTCATCCACCTCGACACATATCATATGAACATCGAGGAAAAGGGCGTGGCGAACGGAATTCTGGATGCGCGAGAACACCTTAAATACATCCATCTGTCGGAAAGTGATCGCGGAACGCCTGGTGAAGGCTGCTGTAATTGGGACGAGGTGTTTGGCGCGCTTGCCGCTATCGAATTTAAGGGCGGCTTGGCTATGGAGAGCTTCATTAACATGCCCCCAGAAATTGCGAATGGTTTGTCCGTTTGGCGTCCGGTCGCACCAAGTTTTGAGGAGGTTATGGATAGAGGACTGCCCTTTTTGCGAAACAAAGCTGCTCAATACCGACTGATCTAACGAACGTCTGTACAGGCGTGGACGGTACTATCAGACAAAACTAACTTGAGCCGTGCAGTGCGGTTTCGTAGCCTCGCCGTATGACAAAACACTCTCCATTCAGGTACATGAAACCTGGCTCGGGGTTCCTCGACCATCCCGCCTAGGCCCGAGGACTGGGAACCAATAGCCAGTCCACTATCGGATCATATATCACGCACCCACGTCTTGCTTATAGCGTTGCCGCAACACAGCAGCTTTTGGGTCTCTTTTGCTGGCCATACTAACAATTATCTCTGGTGTGATGATTTTTCGAACCACAAAGGCTGCAACGATAATTTTAGCGGCGGGCTTTGTTTTGATGATTGTTCCGGTTGTCGTCATGGGTTACCAAATCACAGCACTGTTCCTAATTCTGGGTGCGGTCGCGATTGCAGCTTCAGCATTTGTGGGAATGATCTTTGACCGTGCCAGAAAACTCCAACCAACAGGATAAAAATTCACCGCTATTTGCCATTGGGGGTGAAAATTTGATCGATCATGTAACGAATGACGGTCAGGTTACAGCCAAGGTTGGTGGATCACCTTTTAACGTGGCTATGGGACTTGGACGGCAAGGGGCCTATGTCCGCTACATCTCGCCCATCTCCAAAGACCCTTGGGGTGGAAAACTTGCGGCGGGTTTGGAAGATGCGGGCGTAAACCTTACTGGGTTGCGGGTGAATTTGCCGACAACAATGGCACGTGTCGAAATAAAAGACGGAATTCCGAGTTATCGCTTTGAGAGGGAAGGCACAGCTGAACGCGATATCACCTTTGAAGGTCTGGTCGATCAACTGACCGAAGCATCTGCGCTTCACACTGGATCACTTACCTTAACGAAGGGTGATGACGCAGGCATCTGGGAACGTGTTCTCGCTTATGCTTTTGACGCCGGACTGTTCGTATCCCTTGATCCAAACGTTCGGATGTCTGTGATCGAAGATATTCAGAACTACCGCGAGCGCATCTTTCGCATCGTCCAAAAAGTATCTATGATCAAACTAAGCGACGAGGATTTGGCCGACCTGTACCCGGATCAAAGTCTTGATGATGCGCTTTGCGAATTGTCGCAACATTCCTCTGCAGCACTGATTGTCCTCACAATGGGCCCGTTAGGCGCTCTTGCGATTACGAAGCACCATCGCGTTCAAGTCGATGCAGCACCCGTTGAAAACCTGATGGATGCGATAGGTGCGGGCGATACCTTTGCGGCAACACTGTTGACGTCACTTGCAGAAATGGATTGTCTATGCTCTGAACGTATAAATGCGGCAACCGAAGATGAGGTTAGGTCGCTGCTGACGCAGGCTAGCGTGGCCGCTGCAATCAACTGTGGGCGAGAAGGCTGTGATCCGCCAACACGTGCGGAACTAATGGAAACGGTTCTATAACCATGCCCCTCGATCTTTACCTTGATACTGCCGATGTTGCTGAATGGGACACACTTATGTCCATCGGCATGTTCAAGGGGATAACGACTAACCCGCTGTTGGCACACCGCGCAAACCTGTCCTATCCGCAGATCAATTGGGCGGATATGGCCCAGCGCGCAGCTGACTTGGGTGCCTTGGAACTCCATGCCCAAGTCTTTGGCTCACCCGAAACCTATCGCCCTTGGGCTGAGAAATTGATGACAGCCGGGCAAAAAGCAAGTATTCGAACTGTGGTGAAAGTACCGTTGGTTGAGCCTGCTATCCGTCAGGTCCCAAAGCTAAAGTCAGATGGATGCCCAATCTTGATGACCGCCTGCTATGACGCAAAACAGATGTTTGTCGCGACGGGATTGGGCGCAGATTACATCGCACCATACTTTGGCCGAATGTTAGAGGCTGACTTGCCTGCGTATGAAATGATCCGTCAAATGCTCGCCATTGGCTCAGGATCAGGCACACGTGTTTTGGTAGCTTCACTGCGTTCAACAGATCAAATGAACAAGCTGGCGGAAATTGGCTGTGATTGCTTCACGATTGCCCCCGATATCGCGTGGGCGTTACTAGAAGATGAAAGAGCACAAGCAGCATATTGCGACTTTGAAACAGTGAGCCAGGCTTTGTCAGAGTAAAGCATCTTTAAGCTGGCACGCTAATTTGTCGCGTACATTGATGATAAAAAACTCCGCATTTCGCTACTTCACAACAAGCCCAGAGATTTTTCGCCTTGCTGTAATGCATGCTTTTTCAGATTAAACTCGGTTGAAGTGGGCAGGGCGGTTGCGTAGCCTCGCCAAATGACAAAACGCTCTCCATTCAGGTATTTTAAAACGAGCCTAGAGATCATCCCTCTGGCTGTAATGCTGTATGTTCGGTTTCCGCTCTCACTTCGTAACGTGGAATATTCATAGAGTGTCTTTGTTTATCTGTGGACCGCTTTTGGGACCGCTTTTTGAAATGTAGCTTAATTCAATTTATTGATAATAAATACTTTATTAA
>Ga0206126_10002990_pt1 | contig 17557 bp, 17 predicted proteins | sample Helgoland_Spring_5_FD_148621 | JGI IMG/M metagenome (GOLD analysis project Ga0206126, IMG submission 148621) | Pelagic subsurface seawater microbial communities from Kabeltonne, Helgoland, North Sea - Helgoland_Spring_Bloom_20160412_1 | ecosystem: Environmental > Aquatic > Marine > Epipelagic ...
CGCGATAAAAGAGATGCAATCCCAATCCATAGAGGCCTTTAATGCGGCCATAACCGAGCGTTCCGCCGGTGTTTTGGGACAACTGGAGGTGATCACTGCGCGCACCGCCTGGCCGATCATCAGCCAATTGTCGGATCATTTTTTTGCCGAGCGCACCGCTTTCATCGCAGAAGCTGCGCACGTGGTGCCGCCGATTGGTGCACAGGGCTTGAACCTAAGCTTGGGAGATATTGAGGCGCTGCTTGATCTTGCCAAGGCCGCACCGGCGCAGATTGGTGAGGCTGATATGCTGAAGCGTTACCATCAAGCCCGCCGGCCGATTGCGCAATCACGTGTGCTCGGCGTCGGGGCGCTGAACCGCGCCTCCAAGGCCGAGGGCCCCATCGCCGCCAAAGCCAGGGCCTTGGGGCTGGACGCGATCCACCGGATCACGCCCCTACGCCGCAAGCTCATGCAGTTGGGGCTGGGTATCCACTAGCGCGGGCTTACGCGGCGAGGACTTGATCCAAAGCCTGCTCTAAACGCGCCACGCTGGCGTCTACATCATAGAGCTTATCAAGGCCGAACAATCCCAGACGGAAACTGCGATAATCCGGACCCTCGTCGCATTGCAGCGGCACGCCAGCCGCGATCTGCATACCAAGCGCGGCAAAAGGTTTGCCAGATTGCATCTCTGGGCTGCTTGCGAAACTCACAACGACACCTGGGGCGCCAAATCCATCAGCGGCAACGGAGGCAATCCCGCGCTCCGCCAGGGCTGTACGCACCCGATTGCCTTGCTCCCATTGAGCATCAGCCAATTTGCCAAAACCGTAATCCTTGGTTTCGAGCATTGTATCGCGAAACCCGGTCAACGCATCGGTTGGCATTGTGGCGTGATAGGCATGACCACCGGCTTCATAGGTCTCCATTATGGACAACCACTTGCCCAGATCCACGGCAAAGCTGTTGGACTGGCTGCCTTTCACCGCTGCAATTCCGGCCTCGGACAGCATCACCAATCCCGCAGATGGAGAAGCTGACCACCCCTTTTGAGGCGCGGAAATCAAGAAATCAACGCCTACAGCGCGCATGTCCACCCAAGCACAGCCTGAGGCGATACAATCCAGAACGAACAATCCGCCGTAACTATGCACCGCATCGGAGACCGCTTTGAGGTAGTCATCTGGCAAGATCAAACCCGCTGAGGTCTCGACATGTGGTGCAAAAACGACATCAGGTTGATCCGACAAAATCTTGGCCACAACCTCATCGATCGGCGCAGGGGCAAAGGCCGCCTGCGCGCCATTGCCCACCCGCCGGGCCTTCATGACCGTTTCGCTGGCAGGAATTGAGCCGGCTTCAAAAATCTGGGTCCAGCGATAGGAAAACCATCCATTGCGCAGCACCATAACATTTTTGCCCACAGCAATCTGCCGCGCAACCGCTTCCATCCCATAGGTACCGCCGCCGGGAATCACAGCGACGCCATCGGCAGAATACACCTCTTTTAGAATGGATGAGATATCACGCATCACACCCTGAAATTTCGCGCTCATATGGTTGAGCGAGCGATCTGTAAACACAACAGAATATTCAAGCAGGCCATCTGGATCTACGGTATCAAGCAAAGCGGTCATTTGGGCATCTCCTTTAAGGTTGGCCCATTATAAAAACCTTGGCCACAGGATGCACGGTCTATTTTGGTATGCATCTAGAGCGGGCCAAGCAGACGCTCTTCACTCAAAAGCACATTCGCCTCCACATCGCCGATACCGCGCACGGTCATAATGCGGTGGCGCAGGACCCGCTCAAAGTCCGAAATATCCCGCGCCACAACCCGCAAGCGGTAATCATAGCGCCCGAGCACATGCTGAACGGTTTGCACCTCCGGGATGGCCGTGACGGCACGTTCAAAATCCTCAAGGCTGACCTGCCCGCGCGTGGCCAGTTTTACGCCCAAAAAAACCGTGACCCCGAATCCTAATGCCTCGACATTTAGATCCACCCGACGACCGGCCAGAACCCCCGCAGCCTGCAACCGCTTAATGCGCCGCCAGGTGGCCGGCTGACTCAATCCCAATTGACGGCCCAAAACACCTGCCGATTGGGTGGCATCCCGCGACAAAGCCCGCAGAAGCGCAAAATCCTTGTCATCCCAGGCACTCATAGGGGCAGAGCTTCCGCGGTTTTCAGCGTCGCCACATGCATCAATGCCTCAAGCTCCGCGATATGTGGCAGATTGAGAATCTCACTGCGATACAGTTTTTGATAATCTGGCATGTCTTTCGCAATCACCGAAAGACGCACATCCACGCGGCCCGAAAAGGTTTGTATGGCGATCACTTGTTTGATCCGGCGCGCTGCGGCCAGAAACTCATCAAAAGCCTTTGAATTTGTTTTGTCCAAAGTAAAGCGCAGGCTGACCTCAACCCCATACCCCAAAACCGCCCAATCAATCACCGCGTGCAAACCGCGCAACACGCCTAATCCCTTCAACCGATCCAACCGGCGCGCCACAGTGGCCGGCTGAGATTGGCAGCGTTCCGCCAGCTCCGATAGCGGTGCTGTAGGGTCAGATTGTAAAAACCGCAAAATGCGTCGATCAAGATCATCAAGCATGAAATTTTCATATATTAAAATATGATGAATGAAAACCGTTATAATTGCTTTTAATTTGTCAAAATATATCCTTTATTACACCGTTCAAACTGATAGACAGGCCCCAGAAATCCCAACTATGAAAGGACGCCAAAATGCGCGTTTATTATGATCGTGATTGCGATGTAAATCTGATCAAAGACAAAAAAGTCGCCATTCTCGGCTATGGCAGCCAGGGCCATGCCCATGCGTTGAACCTGCGCGACAGCGGTGCGAAAAATCTCGTGGTCGCGCTGCGTGAAGGGTCTGCCTCTATTGCAAAGGCGGAAGGGGAAGGCCTGAAAACTATGGGCATTGCAGAAGCAGCCGCTTGGGCCGATGTCATCATGTTCACCATGCCGGATGAATTGCAGGCCGAAACTTACAAAAAATATGTCCACGACAATATCCGTGAAGGCGCGGCAATTGCATTTGCACACGGCTTGAACGTGCATTTTGGCCTGATTGAGCCAAAAGAAGGCATCGACGTCATCATGATGGCTCCAAAGGGTCCGGGCCACACCGTGCGCGGCGAATACACCAAAGGCGGCGGCGTGCCCTGCCTCGTTGCCGTAGACAAAGACGCCTCAGGCAAAGCTTTGGAAATCGGCCTGTCCTATTGCTCAGCAATCGGTGGCGGCCGCTCAGGCATTATCGAAACCAACTTCCGTGAAGAATGCGAAACGGATCTCTTTGGTGAACAAGCGGTTCTTTGTGGCGGCTTGGTGGAGCTGATCCGCATGGGTTTCGAAACTTTGGTCGAAGCGGGCTACGCTCCAGAAATGGCCTATTTCGAGTGTTTGCACGAAGTAAAATTGATTGTGGATCTGATTTATGAAGGCGGCATTGCCAACATGAACTACTCCATCTCCAACACGGCGGAATACGGTGAATATGTCTCCGGTCCACGTATCTTGCCCTACGACGAAACCAAAGCCAAAATGAAAGCGGTTCTGACCGACATTCAAAACGGCAAATTCGTGCGTGACTTCATGGTCGAGAACGCTGTTGGCCAGCCATCTTTCAAAGCGACACGCCGCATCAACGATGAACACCAGATTGAAGCCACAGGTGAAAAACTGCGCGCAATGATGCCTTGGATCTCTGCTGGTAAGATGGTTGATAAATCCAAGAACTAATCTTGTGGTGAGCTATGGCTCACATTAGACTTTGGGGGCTCGGCACGACTGGCCGGGCCCTTTTCTTTTGCCTCTGTGAAAGTACGTCCATGACATCTCCCGGAGTGATCAACTGGCTTCGCATTGCCTTCATAGCAATGATTTGGGTCGGAGCCTTTATGGTGGTGCGCATCGCATTGCGTGACTTCGAACCGCTGACCCTTGCCGCCGGGCGGATCAGCATCGGCGCCATCGCACTCTTTTGCCTGATGCATTGGCGCGGTATTGCCTTGCACAGTTTCAAAAATATCGCCGTCTGGCGCTTTGTTCTTTTGGTTGGGCTGCTGTCCAGTGCAATCCCCTTCGCGCTGCTCAGTTGGGGCCAACAACATGTGCCCTCCGCCTACGCCGGCATGACCATGGCGGCGTTGCCAATTTTTATTTTGCCGCTGGCACATTTTTTTTACCAGGCGAGCGGATTTTTTTACGCAAACTCATCGGCTTTGGGGTTGGCTTTTTGGGCGCAATGTTACTGATCGGCACAAGCGGACTTGGCGTAGCAGAGGGCCCCGTGGAGACTCTAGCGCGTTTCGCCTGCGTGGGGGCCGCTTTTTGCTATGCCTGCGGTTCCATCGCCACGCGACAATGCCCACCCATTAATGAGCTGGCGCTCTCCACCGGCTCACTCATTTTGGCCGCTGTGTTCTTACTGCCAATCGCGCTGCTTATCGAAGGCCTGCCCAAGCTGCCCAGCCTCCCAGGTCTACTCGCCATTGGATACCTGGGCCTTGTTTCTACCGCATTGGCCTTCATCATCAAAGTTGCCCTGATCCGCAGCGCCGGTCCGTCGTTCATGACGCTCACAAATTACCAAGTCCCCGTCTGGTCCGTGCTCGCTGGCAGCCTCTTCCTGGGGGAAACCCTTCCAGCCACACTCTTTGTCGCTTTGGCCTTAATCTTATTGGGAGTGGCAATCATTCAAGCGGGTGTCTTGCGCCACATCTTTAGCCGCGGACAGCCGCCCAAAGTTTGAGCGCCTGAACCGTTTCGCACACATCATGCACCCGCAAGATCTGCGCGCCTTGCCCAGCGCCAGCCAAGGCCACAGCAATGGAGCCAGCCATGCGGTCCTGGGCCTTCTCTGCACCAGAAATCGTCCCAATAAAGCGCTTACGGGACGCGCCCAAAAGAACGGGACACCCCAAGCCGTGAAACAGGGCAAGACCGCGCAAAAGTGCCAAATTGTGCTCCAAGGTTTTTCCAAACCCTATGCCGGGATCGACAATAATATTGTGTCGCAACACGCCCTGTGACAGCGCAAAATCCACCCGTGCAGCCAAATAATCGTACACATCAAGCAAAACATCTTGGTATTGCGCGTTTTGCTGCATCGTTTTGGGGTCGCTGGGTGCGTGCATCAGGCACAATGGCGCGCCGCTGCGGGCCGCCACTTGCCCCATCTCACAGTCAAAACTCAAAGCGGAGACATCATTGATCCAATCAACACCCGCATCCAAGGCCGCCACCGCAACAGGCGCTTTGCGCGTGTCAATAGACAATGGGACAGACGACACCTGCCGTACATCAAGAATGGCGGGCTTGGTACGCGCAATCTCTTCCTCCAAGGCAACTTCATAAGCACCGGGGCGAGTGCTTTCGCCCCCAATATCAATGATATCTGCACCCTCTTGCTTCAAGCGCACTGCATGGGTACGCGCGCTTGCACGGCTGTCAAATTGCCCACCATCAGAAAAACTATCTGGCGTAGTATTTAAAATACCCATGATCTGCGGCCGCGCTTTTGTGCTAGCGCTTATGCCCAAATCAGAGCGCACAGAGGTGAGCCGTTTCAAGATGTCTTGCGGCACCTCATCAGCTGATATCAACTCAGCGCTCCCATGCCGCGACAGAACTTCGACCTTGGAAAAACGGCACCAGCCCCCCGCAAGCACATGCGAGCCCTGCTCTTCGACCAAAGGCCGATAATACAGTGTCATAACCGTACCAGATCTGCCTGAGCCTGGCGGGCAATAGGCAAATTCCCTGTTGGAGTGGCGCCGACAAACACCAGCTGCGCCGCCTGCATTTCTTGGGCAAACCATTCGACCAGAGCAGAAATATCGACCATCTCAGGCGGCGGACCATCGACCGCGTCCAAAACAATTTTCGAGGGTGCCCAGAGGCTGATCTGATCGTGGCGCATGCCCCAATCCAATTCTGTCTTCGTACCCACAACCACACATCGCGGATCGTGACTGGCAAAAATCCAAGCATTTTGTTCAATCGCCAAGAGATCAATGCGGCGCTGCACCATGCGATGCCTCGCCACCTGCGGCGCTCCCACATCGGGCATACCGACACAGATAATGACCGGGCGGGTGTTATGTTCAGCGGCGGAGAGCCAGACATCTAAATGCCCCTCTTCGATCACAGTATTTGCCAAAAACAGAACAATCGGATGCGGCGTCCCTTCCAACCCCGGAAGGTCCGTTTCAACGGCGCGTGACTTTGAACGCACAATCTCAACGCCCAAATTGCCCGGCCCGCGATCAAGTTTTTCAATCCGCACAAAAACCCGCTGCGCTTGTGGCGCGAGCAATATGCGCTCTGCAACACGTTCCGCCAAAGTTTCCAGCAAATTCAGCCGCTCTTCGGACAAGGCCGCGTCAATAGCCTCTGTGACCCGATCATACGACAGGATGCGATCCACATCATCGTCGATTTCGTCGCTCAAAGGCTGGACTTCAACCACCACATCAAAACGAATGCGTTGCGTGGTGCCGCGTTCAGCTTGAAACGCACCAATTTCCACAGTGAGGATATAGTCGCGCACAGAAATTCTATCAAAAGGTGCCTTAGCTGTCGCCTCTGACCGCGCGCTGGGATGAGCAAAAGCATGTTTTAGATCGACGGTCATTTTGGCCTCTTGCCCTGTTTGATAGCCGCGCTCAGCGTGGCGCAACCACTATTTCTCAGCAACGCGTCTAATGGGTTTATAAAATCTGTGTACCCCGATTGTGGCCACATGCTGAAAACGTCGCGCCCAAGATGGGGACACATGGGTGGCATGATAATAGGTAGCCCCCTTTGTCAAAGGCCGCGTCTTGCGGTCCATCGACACCCACGCGACTCTTTTGACTTGATCATAGGCCGTCCCATTGGCGATATACTCCAACTTCCCATCACAATTATAACTAAATTGGCACGCATGTATGCGCCCCGCACCTTGGCGCACCACACTGCAAATGCTGTTTGGAAACTTTGGACTGTCAACACGATTAAGAATCACTTCCGCCACCGCAAATTGCCCTTCGACCGATTCTCCGCGGGCTTCGAAATAAATAGCCTCAGCCAAGCACGCCCATTGTTTGCCGCCACTTGGCTTTGCCAAACTGCGCAGCCAACGGCCAGAATATCGCACTTCAGATCCCTTTGGGCGCTCTTTAGGGCGCGGGGACGTCAAAACCGCAACGCGGCTCAAAGAGACAGCCGAGACCATCGCGTTTTCATGGCGCAGGGCATCTTCTAACCCCGCCGCTGGAAAAGCAGAGGACAGATCACTGGCCTTGCTAGGCTGCAGGGCCAAAACCTGCAAAGCCAGCCCAGCACAGATCGCCATGGCGAAGGTGCGAAACTCTCCAAACCCCATTGATACTCTCCCAACAGCTCGAGACGATTTACTCAAATATGAGGGATTCGTCCAGCGACCGCAGAATTTACATCAAGCGGCCTTACAAAAAATAATAAAAATCAGTTGGTTATTTTGTCTTCAATGGCACATTGCGCAGCCGCTAGGCGGGCAACGGGCACACGGAAAGGCGAGCAGGACACATAGGTGAAACCACATTGACGGATAAAAGCGATCGCTACCGGATCGCCCCCATGTTCACCACAGATGGACAGGACCACTTCAGGCCGCGCAGCCCGGCCACGCTCAGCGCCAAGCGTCAGCAATTCGCCAACGCCTTCTTTGTCCAATCGATGAAACGGATCTTCTTCATAGACCCCCTGCTGTACATAAGAAGACATAAACCGCCCTGCATCATCGCGAGACAGCCCATAGGTCATCTGTGTCAGATCATTGGTGCCAAAGCTCAAAAATTGGGAATAGGCGGCAATTTCTCCAGCTCGCAGGGCCGCACGCGGAGTTTCGACCATGACTCCAAGAGAATAGCTAAAGCTATACCCACGTTCGACCCGGACCGCGGCGGCAGCGGCATCAATGCGCGCTTTGACCAATTCGACTTCGCGGCAGGCCGACACCAATGGAATCATGATCTCTGGTGAGGCATCAACGCCGCTGTCGATCGCCGCTTCAAATATCGCCCGTGCCTGCATCTCATAAATTTCAGGAACCGTGATCCCAAGCCGCACACCGCGCAGACCGAGCATCGGGTTATATTCCGACAATTGCTCTACCCGTTCCGTCACGCGCGATAGGGGCAGATTGAGCGCTTCGGCCAAATCGCGTAATCCGCTACGATCGGCTGGTAAAAACTCGTGCAAAGGCGGATCAAGCAACCTAATGCAAACCGGACGCCCCTCCATGATTTGGAATAATTCAGTAAAATCAGCTCGTTGCATTGGCAAAAGTCGCTCCAAAGAGGCGGCGCGGTCCTCTTCGTTTTCAGCGAAAATCATCTCCCGCATCACCGTCAAGCGATCAGCTTCAAAGAACATATGCTCACTGCGACACAGGCCAATGCCGTCAGCCATAAAATTTCTGGCAGTTTGCGCATCACGCGGCGTATCCGCATTGGCTCTGATTCCAATATCGCGTAGCTCATCTGCCCAGCCCAATAGGGTTGTAACAGCGGCATTGAGACCAGCTTCCACTGTCTCCACATGCCCGACCAATACCTCACCATGAGTGCCGTCCACAGTGATGACATCGCCCTCGCGCAAAATCTGTTGGTTACGGCCAATGATCGACTTCTTTTGACCGTCGATACTCATGTCTGAGGCGCCCACCACGCAAGGCAAGCCAAGACCGCGCCCGATCACAGCGGCATGGCTCGTGACCCCACCGCGTTCCGTGAGCACCGCAACCACGGAGTGCATCCCGCGAATATCTTCCGGGCCTGTTTCACGCCGCACCAAAACAGCCGCTTCGCCACGTGCAGCACTGGCTTGCGCGTCAGATGCTGTAAAGACGATCTTTCCAGTCGCCGCCCCCGGGCTTGCGGCAATGCCCTTGGCCAATACGGTGCGCGGTGCATTGGGCGCCACTTGCCGGTGCAACAGTTCGGACAATGCCTTTGGGTCAACCCGCATGAGTGCATCTTCACGCGGTATGATGCCGTCGCGCGCCAGGCCCACGGCAATATGCACCGCCGCGCTTGAAGATCGCACGATACGCACCGCATCCAAAATCGCCAGCTTGCCACTCTCGAGTGTAAATTCAATTTGCATCTCTTCACGCAAGCGCTTTCGGGCCAACACCGAATAATCCAAAAGCTGAGCAAAAGCCTCGGGGCAAGTTTCCTCAAAGGACGGACCACGCGGATCTTTGGTCAGATATAAGGATCCAACCTGACGATCCAATGCCTCCCGCCCTTGAGATTGTCGCAGATAGCGCCCGTGAATCTCGGGCAGGCCCGTATCAGAGGAGGCAAATTGTATCACACCCGACCCACATTCACCGCGCCCAACCCCAATGGCCATCGCCTGAACCACAAGCCCAAGCCCCGCATCCACAGGTGCGCCTTTAGCCTGGCGCAAAAGCCGCGCACTGGTGCTTTCCCATGCGCGGGCCATAGATCGCAACACATGGGCCAATTGCACATCGACCTCCTGCGGAAAGGGCTCATCGGCCTCGTCGCGATAGGTGGTCAAAGCCTTTATCACATCGCCGGCATTCGGCGTTTCAGGATCATCGAAAGCATCTGGATCCAGCCGTGCCACATGGGTGGCATAGGCGTTGATAAACCGCAGATAGAGGGTGGCTGCTGCCGTTTCACCATGGCTTTCGCAGAGCTCTGAAAATGTAACATCATTCATGCCAATGTTCAAAATCGCACCCGGCCCGCCCCAATCGGGACTGCCAGAGGACGGCCGCACCGAGAGCAAAGGCGCCGCGCCAAAATGTGGCAAGACCAAACCAAGATCCAAGGCATGGCCCTGCGCCAATTCATGCACCGCCTCAAAGGAGAGGGCCACCGTTGTCGGAACCGGCATATCCAGCCGGATCAAGCGCTGCGCACATTTGGCCCGCCCGCCATAGGCGAGGGCGGTCATTGAGGCTGTATTGGTGACCAATACAACAGGGGCGAATGTTTGATCGTTCTGCACTGCGGCATCCTCATGTTCTGCTGCAGCATAGGCCGTTAACCGCGTAGTGCAAGAGGCACTTGTCAGCCTTCGACTTTGGTCAAATCAGCAACAGACAGGCAGGTTGTGCGAATCCGGCTTAAAAGATTCAGCCGATTACGGCGGACCAATGCGCTATCGGCATTGATCTTAACCGCTTCAAAAAACGCGTCGATCGGACCACGCAATGTGGCCATAGCTGCCATAGCAGTGGCAAAATTCTGTGTTGCCATAGCAGGTTGAATCTTCTTATCCGCCGCGTCTAGCGCCGCAAAAAGCACCTTTTCCGCTTCATTTTCGGCAAATTTTGGATCGGCGCCGAAGCTATATTCAACCCCGTCCTGCGCTTCGGCTTGGCTCAAGATGTTGTTGGCACGTTTAAAGCCCTGAATCAGGTTTTCACCATCATCGGTGGTCAGCGTACCTTGCAAGGCCTCGGCCCGCTTGATCAAAAGTGCCAGATCGTCACTTTGCGGCATGGCGATGCAGGCGTCGATCACATCATGACGAATACCGCGGTCACGCAGATAGGTTTTGAGGCGATCTTGGAAAAATCCGAGCAAATCCGCGGCTCCAGCACCCGCATCCGCAGGGATCAGCCTATCAGCTAACGGCAAGGTGAGGTGATTGTCCAATATTAAACGGATTACCCCCAGAGCTGCGCGGCGCAGTGCAAACGGATCTTTCGAGCCAGTCGGTTTTTCATTAATCGCCCAAAACCCTGTTAGAGTATCAAGCTTATCGGCCAGAGCTACAGCAACAGAAACCGGCGCTGTCGGCACGTCATCCGAGGGACCAAGCGGCGAATAATGCGCTTCACAGGCCGCCGCAATCTCGGCAGACATGCCCGCTTTTGCGGCGTAATAGCGTCCCATCAATCCCTGCAATTCGGGAAATTCATAGACCATTTCTGAGCTCAAATCTGCCTTGGCCACCAAAGCGGCCTGCTCTGCCATATCGGGATCCGCGCCCACCATTGGCGCCAAGTCACGGGCCAAAGCCGCGATACGTTTGATTCGCGCAGCCTGGCTGCCGAGCTTGTTGTGAAAAGTGACGTTTTCCAAAGCCGCCTGCCAGGCTCCCATGCCCACTTTTGCCTCGCGCAGATCATTCTCCCAAAAGAATTTCGCATCGGCAAGACGAGCGGCCAGTACCTTTTGGTTGCCCTTCAATATCGTAGTGCCCTGATCGGCCGCCTCAATATTAGCCACAGTCACAAAGCGCTCAATGCGGCCTGTTTTCGGGTTTGCGACCGAGAAAAATTTTTGATGTTCCTTCATAGAGGTTTTCAATACCTCTGGCGGCAGATCCAAAAATTCCTCGTCAATTTGGCCCATCAGAACAACGGGCCACTCCACAAGCCCTGCCACCTCCGCCAGCAAGCCGGCATCTTCCACCACGCTATAGCCCAGCGCAAAAGCTTGGGTCTGGGCGTCCTGCCAAATCGCCGCTTGGCGCTCCTCGGTCCGCAGGATCACTTTGGCGCGCTTCAGCTTGGTGTCGTAATCGTCAAAACCGCTCACCGCAAAAGCATCGGGCGCCATGAAACGATGACCTCGGGTCTGGTTGCCAGCCTTGAAGCCATCCACTTCGAGCGGGACAATCGAGACTTCGGCCTCATTCGACAAGATACAAAGAACCGATTGCAAAGGCCGCACCCAACGCAGGCTCCCCGAGCCCCAGCGCATCGATTTTGGCCAAGGGAAATTCCGAATAGTCGTCTCTAACACCTCGGCCACAATCTCAGAGGCGGGGCGCCCAGGCTTGGTAATCTTCGCGAAATAGACCTGACCTTTTTTGTCGTTGCGCACTTCAAGGTCATCCATGGACAGTCCCGCGCCGCGCAAAAATCCATTGATCGCCTGCTCCGGCGCGCCAACTTTCGGGCCCTTACGCTCCTCTTGCACGGTGGGGCTGGCGTCAAGCAAATCTTCCACCACCAAAGTCAATCGCCGCGCTGTGTGAAACGTTGAAGCCGTCACATAGGTCAAGCCCGCCTCGACCATCCCATTGGTCAAAAGTTTCTTGAGATTCTCGGCCGCTGGAGCTTGCAAACCTGCGGGTATTTCTTCCGAAAAGAGTTCAATGAGAAGATCCGCCATTATTGATCCCTTTCCGGGCAATCGTCAGAGGCCTGCGAGCCGTCATAAAGTTTGTCGCCACAATCGTTGATCTGATGCCAAACAAAGCCGCGCCCGTCATCGTAAATTGCCACAATCCGGTCGATCCCAAATTCGAAATTCGCCGCGCCAAGATAAGCGGTCGCAAGGCCTGCGTCGATGTCAGCCGCTATTTGGGCCGCATCAAAACACCCAAACCACTCCGGCGCGTTGCGCGGCTCCGAGCGCTCCAGCGTGGTGAATGTCTCTGTGAGCATGGCCGTGCTCAAGGGGGTTTTGAAGCAGGCACGATAGCGGATTGGGCTGCTGTCTGCATCAATGCCCTCAAACTCCGTCACCGGAATACGTGTCGGCTCACCACTAACGACCGAGGTCAAGGTAACCTCTCCCTGGGTGAAGGTCTCGTAATAGCCATAGACCTGCGCATAATAGACGCCAATCCCGAAGGCCGCTGTTATCCCTAAAATTCCGCCGCTGATCACTTTTCCACTGACAGCCATCAGGCCGCTCCCGCTGCTGAAGTCTGAACGAAGGCATCGGCGCATTTGGTCGCCAAACTCCGTACTCGGCCAATATAGGCCTGCCGCTCTGTTACTGAAATTACGCCACGCGCATCCAGAAGGTTAAACATATGGCTGGCTTTAATACATTGATCATAGGCCGGATGGGCCATGATGATCCGCTTGCCAGTTTTGGGGTCAACCGCCTCTTGCGCCAAAATGGTCTCGCATTCTGCCTCAGCCTCTTCAAACTGGCGCAGTAATACCTCGGTATTGGCCACATCGAAGTTCCAACGGGCGTATTCTTCCTCAGTTTGACGGAAAATATCCCCATAGGTTAGCGCGATAGGCGCCGAAGGGTCGTTAAAGGGCATGTTCATCACATGATCCACGCCCAAGACATACATGGCCAAACGCTCTAGACCATAGGTCAGCTCGCCAGAAATCGGGTGGCAGTCGTGGCCACCGACCTGCTGGAAATATGTGAACTGCGACACTTCCATACCGTCGCACCACACTTCCCAGCCCAATCCCCAAGCCCCCAGGGTCGGGCTTTCCCAATCGTCTTCGACAAAGCGGATGTCATGCAGGGCCATATCAATGCCAATGGCTTTGAGGCTGCCCAGATAGAGCTCTTGCAAATTCGGCGGGCTGGGTTTGATGAGCACCTGATATTGGTAATAATGCTGCAAGCGGTTTGGATTTTCTCCATAGCGCCCATCGGTTGGACGGCGCGATGGTTGCACATAGGCAGCGGCCCAGGGTTTAGAGCCCAAAGCCCGCAGCGTGGTGGCGGGGTGAAACGTGCCAGCACCCACCTCCATATCATAGGGCTGCAAAATGGCGCAGCCCTGCTCGGCCCAGTAGGTTTGAAGACGCAAAATAATCTCTTGGAATGATTTAGGAGTGCTCATATGTTCCTCGGCCGCTGATCTGGCGCCTGAATAGGCGCTGCACGGGCCAGCGTCAATCAAGCCACCGATGCGAAATCAGCGCAAATCCCAAAACTTTCCTGCAGTGACTTGATTTACGCAGCAATCGCACAAATAACAGGATAAATTTTTTAAAGGTTCTACGATGAAATCAGCGCTTATCTACAGCCTCGTGGCTATGATTTTGACCTCGGCACAGGTTGCTTTGGCACAATCGACTGTGACTCGGCAGGTTTGGATCCAGCTCGAGACCCGGCTGCATCTCGAGGCAAGTTTGGACAGAATTGAGATCTATGCCCGCGATCTAGATAATGTGAACGGGTTTGAAATTGACGGTGGCTGGTTCGGCGTCGCCATTGGCCCATATGATCCAGAGCAGGCCGACGCCACCTTGCAAAAGTTCCGCGCTGAGGGAATTATTCCCCGCACCAGCTTCACCACAAGCGGCACATCCTACGGTGAACGCTTCTACCCGCGCCCGCGCACAGCTCAAGTCGCCACACAAACCGCTAGGCGGCCAAATACGGCACCCCAAACCGAGGCACACGCCGCAGATCAAGAGCCTGGCGCGGTGCCCGATGGGCCGGCGGAAGTGACCTTACCGGAACAGCCAATCAGCCTGGCCGAGCAGCTCGCCCAAGCCAAAGCAACAGAAGGGGCGATGACAGAGGGCGAGAAAAAATACCTGCAACGCGCACTCGCTTGGGCCGGGTTTTATGAAAGTACCATTGATGGGCTTTATGGGCCGGGAACGCGTTCGGCTATGACGCGCTGGCAAAGCGCCAATGGCTATAAAGAAACCAGTGTTCTTACCGCCGAACAAAGAGCCGAAGCTATTGCGGATTATCAATTTTTGTTGGCAGGATTGGGATTTGAAGAGGTGGTTGATGCGCAGGCTGGTATCGCGCTGCGCCTGCCCAACGCTCTTTTGGCGCCAGTCTCCTATAACCCGCCCTTTGCCACCTATGCCGCCAAAGGCACAGGCTTGGCGCAGGTGATCCTCATTAGTCAACGCGGCGATAGACCCCGGCTGGCAGCCCTCTATGAGGTGATGCAAACTTTGAGCATCCTACCAGAAACTGGCCCACGCAATCTGGCAAAATCCAGCTTCACGATAGAGGCCTATGACGACCGGCTCCACACCACCGGCTTTGCCACATTGCAGGGCGGTGACATCAAAGGCGTAATATTTGTCTGGCCGCGCGGGGACGCAACGCGCCGCGCACGCGTAGAAGAGGAAATCTTCACCAGCTTCACATCTGTTGCTGGCGCGCTGGGCGAGGCACCCATTCTTGGCACGGATCTCAAGCCGAAAGAATCCCTGGGCGGCCTGACCATTCGCCAACCAAGCTTCACTCAATCGGGTGTTTTCATCAGCAGCGCGGGCCACATCCTCACGGCGGCTCAAGACTTTTCCGAGTGCACAAGCTTGCTCCTGCAAGATGGTCTCCCACTCAGCATCGCAGCGCAAAACGCGCAGCTTGCAGTCTTGGTTCCCACAGAAGGCGCGGCACCCCCGTCGGTTGGCCGGTTCGAAACCGAGCGTCCCAATGCGCCGCAATATGTTGCTCTGGGGGGTTACTCCTATGGTGGCAAACTTGGCGCACCATCCATAACCATGGGCCAGTTGCAAGCACTGACAGACCTCACAGGCCGCGCGGGTGTTGCCCGATTGGAGATCGACAGCCTGCCGGGCGATATTGGCGGGCCGGTTTATGATCAATATGGCTCTGTAATCGGTGTGCTGTTGCCTCCACCACCGCAGGGATCTCGCCAACTGCCTGCAAATGTACAATTCATAGCCAATTGGCCATTGATTTCTGAGACATTGATCACGGCCGAGGCCGCCGCCAGCACCGAAACCACGACCGTCAAGCTGGAGCCCGTGGATTTAGCCAATCTTGCGCAAAACACCGTTGGCCTGATTGCATGTTGGCCATAACCGGCAAGAAATATTTTCAAATGTAAGGCCCAAAGATTGCGGGATGCGGGGCTAATCGGCCCTGCATTTTATTATTTGACCGAAATACGGCCATCAATATAGGGCTCATAGCTTCCCTGCGCGGCCATATATTCGGCCAAAACCACTTCGAGACCTGGTCCATAATCATAGGCATTCAAACCATCCCGAAACATTTTGTACCCATCTCCGCCATTGCGCACATAATTATTCGTAACAACAGAATAGAGGGCCGCAGGATCAATAGGCTCATAGCCGCCATTTTGCGCGACCAGCACCTCGACGATCCGTCCCTCATTGGGTGCAACCTGCCGATCCCAAGTGTATTTAAAACCAGCAACCTGTGCAAAACGGCCAGCAACCGCCTCGACCTGGCTGGCTGAGTTTTCAAGCGCGTCAATCAACCCCTGCCCCGAAAGGACGGTTGACGATTTTCCCCTGACACGGCACAGGTGGGGGATGATGATTTACAAAATATTCCGTGCCGATGAATGGCACGCCCTGCAGACACAGGGCGAGACCCTTGGGGCTCCCATCGATATCGCGGACGGCTATATCCATTTCTCCACAGCCCAGCAGGCCCAAGACACAGCCGACAAACATTTTGCCAATGCGGAAAATCTGTTTCTGGCAGCGGTCGAAACTGACGCTCTGGGCCCTGCGATAAAATGGGAAGTCTCGCGCGGGGGCGCTGAATTTCCCCACCTCTATGCCACACTCAAATTATCAGATGTTCTTTGGTGCCAGCCCCTGCCGCTGGTCGATGGACGCCACAAATTCCCCGAAGGCCTAACATGAGCCTGCGGGAAAAATTGGGCCTGAAGCTTCTGCACCAGTTGGATCCAGAGCGTGCACATGGATTGTCAATTCAAGCGCTAAAGCTGGGACTGGCCCCGCTGCACGGTGGCCCGGTTCAACGGGCACGCCTTGAAACCTCAATGGGCGGCATTGCCCTGCACAATCCAATTGGTTTGGCCGCGGGCTATGACAAAAATGCCGAGGCGCTGGCGCCAATGGCCAAGGCGGGATTTGGGTTTTTAGAAGTGGGCGCGGCAACCCCGAGGCCACAGCCCGGCAATCCCAAGCCACGGCTGTTTCGTCTGACCAAAGACCAGGCGGTCATCAACCGCTTTGGCTTCAACAATCAAGGCATCGCCGAAATCGCCACCCGTCTCGCGCAAAACCCAACAGCCATACCACGCGGTTTGAATCTTGGTGCCAACAAAGACAGCGCAGACCGAGCCGATGATTTTGGCCAGGTACTCACACGGGCCGCAGCCCATATTGATTTCGCAACGGTAAACATCTCTTCGCCCAATACCGAAAAGCTCCGCGATCTTCAGGGAAAAGCGGCCCTAGAAGATCTGTTGGGCCGAGTGAACGCAGCCAATTCAAATCTGACCACCCCCCTGCCTATCTTCCTTAAAATCGCACCTGATCTGACGGATGCAGAAATCCAGGATATCGCCGATCTGGCGCGCGCAACCGGGCTTGCGGCGATTATCTGCACCAATACCACTCTGGACCGGGACGGGCTTGCCTCTGCGCAGCGCCAAGAAACAGGCGGCCTGTCGGGGCGGCCTTTGTTTGAAAAATCCACCCGCATTCTGGCCAAAATGCGCCAGGCCACACAGGGCGAGATCGATCTGGTGGGCGTGGGTGGTATTGGATCGGCAAAGGACGCCTATGCGAAAATCACGGCTGGGGCCTGCGCCGTGCAAATCTATTCGGCCATGGTCTACCAGGGGCTATCCTTGGTGCCGCGCATTGCAAATGGCCTGGATCAACTTTTGGCCCAGGACGGCCATGAGCGGCTCGATCAAGCCACTGGCACCACCACGCAAGACTGGCTCTAAAGCCAAAGGCCGGCTCATGATTAAGGCGCGGCGGCAACCCGTTCCAGCGCGGGATAGCGAAGCGCCAAACTGACACCGCGCAGAATGAAAAACCCATTCATCGCCATCCAAAGCCCATGGTTGCCGAAACTCGGCAAGAGCAA